>Ga0222689_1000104_pt1 | contig 46904 bp, 30 predicted proteins | sample AntAcemetage1231_FD_179838 | JGI IMG/M metagenome (GOLD analysis project Ga0222689, IMG submission 179838) | Saline water microbial communities from Ace Lake, Antarctica - #1231 | ecosystem: Environmental > Aquatic > Non-marine Saline and Alkaline > Saline | place: Antarctica: Ace Lake...
AACTTCTTGGTTCTTTTCCCACATCACATTCGAAACTCCTGCATTCACAGCAATTTTGTCAGTGATCTTGTAGCGAACACCAGTGTTCAGACTAAAGTTATCTCCAGGAACAGTTTCGAAAGCACCCAAAGAAGTGTAGTAGCCATCTTTATCCTGAAAATCCATCACAGTATACAATCCTCCGATACTGAACAATAGTTTCTCGGTAAGATCATATTCCAATCCCAAAGCATAAGAATAAGCATCACCAGCCATGGCTGAAATTCCTCGTTCTTGTGTGACCATAGAAGACTTTTCCCAGTCTGCCTGAGTTTGGAAGAAGTAGTTGTAATCCAACTCAACCCTAAACTTATCAGTCACTTTGTAATTCACACCCAATGCAAGAACTGCTGGCAAATCGCGATTGGCTTTTCCACCATCTTCGAAGAGACCGGCATCATCCTTATTCACAGATGTTTTAAAATCTAGTGGAGCCATTAAATCATAACGTGCTGCAATAGAAAGCTTTTCTGTTGGGGTGATGAAAACTCCGAATGAAGCCGCAAATGAGCTTGCTTCTGCTTCAGTATCGATAACAATTGGCATATCTGGCAACATGATAGGAGATCCTGTCAATGTAAATCCAGCTTTTGTTGAATTTTGAGCGGCGATGTATCTCACATTGGCACCCAAAGATATCTTGTCGTTGATTTTATAAGCTCCACCAAACATGGTTGTCAGGTAGAATGAACTAGCCTCCATGTATTGATCAGCAGCCACAGTGTACGCTCCCATAGATCCCATGACAGCCATCAAGCCTATAAGTTCTGTACTGAACGATCCGTTCGGGAAATTCGCCGTAGCGCCACCACCTGAAACAAATAATCCTCCAGTTAATGCCCATTTCCCTTGATTGTATGCAAGGTAAACAGACGGAAAAATCGGATCAGATCCATCTTGCTTGTGGCTCACCTCAACATCAGCTATGGTATAGCTGTGCTCTGGTGATCTAAACAATGACTGATTTCCCAATCCCAAATGAAAACCTACGGGAAGTGAAGTAACTCCACCTGGATTAAAGACAGCTACATCGGCAGCGTCTGTTGCGGCATTTCGAATGCCAGATCTTACCCATTCTGGGCTAAAGTTAATTCTGTTGTCAATCTGAGCCTTTGACTCAAGTACACTTGCAATCGTAATCGTTGAAAGTGCTAATAGGGTGTACAATTTCACGGTTCCTGTTGAATTGATTTATAGCTGCTTTTACTCGATGCTTTGGTAAAAGGTTACAATTCAATCGGTTTACTCAGAAATTTTTTCAGGAAACTCCTTTTGCATGAAGATTTCTAGTCTTGTTGAGATTAGCAGACTGAAGAGAACAAAGGCGGTAAATACATAGAATCCCAATTGCAATGTAGAATTATCGGTGGTGAAAATTTCCAGATTACCGGAACTCCGTTCAATTTGAGTCAGCTGGGAATTAATGATTCCACTGAATCCGATATAAGCCATGAACAAGGCAACAACCAAGACATCAGCCATAGACCATTTTGCCGATTTGAAAACCATAAATCGTGTAAATCCTTTTTTGGGTTGTTTGCCTTGGAGCAGTAAAACCAAGGTCATCAACAATTTGGTCAAAGGGAATAGCACACTGAATGAAAACACGAGTAGAGAGACCAAAATGAGTTCAGGCTTTCCATTTTGAATCAAAACAGCCACGACTTCTAGAATACTCTTGCTTTGGAAAAACAATACCTGATCAACAAACTGAACCGGTTCTCCCATCAGCTCAAATGAGAAAGAACTAATACTCGCCTCAATATCTATCATTGGCAACAACACTCCGGCCAACAATAAAGTCAATGAGGCCAAAACTGAAATCGCCAATTCAAGCCTTCCCAGTTTTGGAAGAAAGAGTGAAATCATGGCAATTGCTGTTAGTACGATCAAACAAATGATAAAGAATTTCTGAGACGCCTTCAAATCAAGCCGATTGGCAATTAAATACTCGATACAAGCATCTCTATCTTCTAGATTGTACTTGAGCAGAATGCCATCGTGAACCGAATAATCCATTTTCCCTACGGTTTCATCAGCGTATTCGTCAATCTTCTTAGTGATGAAATTTTTCAATTCAGCTTTGGTCGCTGGATCATTCAAGCGTTTCACGATGGTCTTGGCATACTGTGGAATTCCATCCCTCACATCATCAAAGTCAAACAGAATATCAGTAAACAACTGTTTGAACATCCCTCCCAAACTCTTAGCATTCTTGTCACGAATTAGCTTTTCTACTTCATCTATTAAGGTATGCAGCAGATCTTCTACTTTCTTTTGAATCTCAGCTTCATTCTTCTTGGTGACCTCAAAGGATTCTATCTTCTTATCAATAATATCAGCTACAATCAGCTTCCACTTATCTACATTGAATAGTCCATACTTGATATGACTGAGCTCAATTTGGTCAGCCTTCAGCTCCCTTTTTTCTTGTTCCATTGTATACACCTTGAAACTGCAAAAAGCTATCGCCAAGAAAATTGCCAAGTAAAATGATTTTTGGAATCCCGAGAGCATCATGTGGTTGTTACAAGGAGAAATTATCAATGAAATCGAAAGTTATAGAATATATTTTCATGTTTTTTGGAAAGTTCAGGCGACCTTTAGGCACAATTCAGCGTCTAGGGAATGAATCCTTAACCAAAATATTGCGCATGAGGCATTTTGCCCACTCTCTACTTATTGTTTTTTTCCTTCTTGGGATGTTAGAGAATTCGACTGCACAGTTGAATGGTAATGGCTATTGTCTAAGCTCTCCGACAGATTACACTACACTAATAGACAACGACAGTATATACTTTTATACTGAAGCCAATGTTGGATCTTTGACCGCCACTCCTGAGTCAGGAGTTCCAGGCTGGAATTTTACTTGGCAAACATTCAACATTGGAACCAATTCATGGATTCCGTTCAGTACAGAAAACGGGGTACCCGAAAGCACAATAAACAACCTTCCAGCAGGCGGATACAGAGTCACTATCACTGATGGAAATGGGGATGTTGTTGGTTGCTATTCAGCATGGATTTCAGAATATCTAACTTTTCCAAGTGTAGATGTTGAACCGATTCCACCAGGATGCGGAGCGGTAAATCTCGTTGGAACTATTGATGGAGGATCGGCAACGTCTTATTACAACGCTCCTCCTGACCCTATGATTATTGATTTAAACACTGAAATAACTGTTTGCTTCACTGCCAATCACACCTTTGTTTCTGACCTTGGATTTTACTTGGTTGGCCCTGCTACTTGTGGCAGTCCAGTTATCCCTTTGGCGACAAGCCCAGGGGTCTGCAACGGCGGAGACAACCTCAACAACTTGTGTTTTTCTACAGAATCAGTAGCTAATTTTAATGTCTGTACAGTTGCAACTCCAGCTACAGGGACTTATGGCACGTATGGAGCTGTTCCAACACCAATAAACTGGGCACCGCTATACGGTTGTGATGCTACAACTCCGGGCTGGGCAGTTCAGATTTATGACTGCGTTGGATTAGATGTGGGCAATCTTACTGGAGCAACAATCAGTTTCAACGGAATAAGTACTTGTGGAGAGCCATTGGCCCTTAGCTATACCACTCCTCCAGGCTTTAACTCGCCAATTGCAGATAACTCATGCAGCCCTCAATCGGCAAGTATATTTACTGTTCCTATTCCTCCGGTTACCCCACTAAATCCATTGGCGAATTGTGGATTCTTATGGACTGCTGACCCTTACTTCTTTATCCCTGATTCTACAACGAGCTTAAATATTACGCTTAACCCAGGGCCAACACAAAGCACCACGTTCACCTTGAGCATTGTTTGCGATGAAGACGGTGATGGTGAAAATGACCCGAACGGTTGTGGAGGTGGAAATATTTCTGATTCAGAATTTTACGCCTATATCAGTCCAGAATTCCTAGCTATTGAAGATCCTGGAACCATATGTGAGGGTGAAGCGGTGATACTAATCGGAACACCCCCAGGAGGAGATTGGTCTGGTGATTTTGTGGACCCTAGCGGGAACTTCAGTCCACCAGGACCGGGGGACTACACAGTAAACTACTCTTTCCCTGGGCCATGCTCAGCGCCAGCATCACAAACCATCACGGTGCAGGAAGCATTTAACAATTTCTCTTTCTTCGATGGAGGGACACTTTGTCCATACGACGCCCCCGTATTTATCGAATTGTGTGAACAGCCAGGAAACTGCAATCTTTCTGCCAATCCTGCCGTGATTGAAATTGCTGGAGAATTATTCTTCGATCCTTCACTTGCCATTCCAGGTGCTAACAGCTACCAATCGGAATTTGTAATTTCTGAGTGTGCCTCTGAATTCACTGAAGCGGTGTTCAATGTTGAAGAAGTCTTTAACGCTAGTTTGCTGGATCCAGGAGTGATTTGTTCTGCTGATAATGCAGTACAATTGGAAGCAGATTTCCCAGGTGGCGAATGGAGCGGAATGGGAATTACAGACCCAATGGCGGGGTTCTTTGATCCGGCTGCTGTTGCTCCGGGCATGGTGGACATTGTGTACACGACTCCTGGATTTTGTCCTATTGATGAGTTATTCTCAATAGAAGTGAATTCCAATCCAACGATTGATTTGGGACTAGACATTACAGCTTGCGAAGGGGAAACCGTTACGCTTGATGCTGGCGGTTCGTGGGATCAAGTCACTTGGACAGACGCCTTAAATCAAAGTACTGCCGGGAATTCTATCGATGTTTCGACTCCTAGTACTCTTGCGGTTGAAATTATTCTAGGTGGATGTAGTGGTGAAGATGTGATTACCGTCAACTTCACTCCCATTCCAGTCATTGATTTGGGAGCAGACATAGAAATTTGTGCCGGAGAATCAGTCCTGATTTCAGCACCCTATATCGGTGATTGGTCAGACAGTAGCGTCGGCGATGAATTGGAAGTTTCAGCTTCGGGAACCTATGGCTTCGTCTATGATAACTCAGGTTGTCCGACATCAGATGAAATTGTTGTTGAGGTTCTTCCTTTGATCGAACCAACTATTGAACCCATCGCTAGTCTATGTGAAGATGCTGCTACAATTAATTTAAGTGCTGACATTGCAGGAGGCTCATGGTCGGGAACAGGAATTCTTGATATTACTGCAGGCAGTTTTGATGCACCTACAGCAGGACCAGGCATTTACAATGTAGAATATTCAATAGCCGAACAATGTGCTGTTACGGTATTAGCACAAATAGAAGTTGTAGGCTTCCAAAACCTTGCGCTTCTCACACCAGATCCGGCTTGTGCAGTTGATGATGCTTTCAATCTTGAAGCAGGAATTGATGGGGGAATTTGGAGCGGAATTGGAATTACTGACGAAAACTCAGGTGAATTTGATCCTCAGGTAAGTGGGTCTGGCACTTTTGACATTAGCTATACCATCACCGGTGTTTGCATTGATACCGACCAAATAACTGTAGAAGTACAAGATATTCCAATCCTTGAGATTGGTGATCCAGGTTTAGTTTGTGGGATGGATATTCCATTCGCTCTGGACATCAACCTTGCAGGTGGAGAATGGAGTGGAGATGGAATTACAGATGAAAACACGGGGATTTTCAATCCGGCTGCGGCTGGAAACGGAGTCCATACTATCCAATATCAATTGGATGGGGTCTGCAGTGCTGAAACTAGTATTGACTTTGAAGTAATCGCCAATCCCAATTTCAATTTGGGTGATGACATTAGCATTTGTGAAGATCAAACAGCAGTTCTTGATGCAGGAAATGATTGGGATACTGTCGAATGGATAGGTATTTCCAGCGATTCTTCGATTGAGGTCAATACAGAAGGAAGCTATACCGCTATTGTTGAATTAAATGGATGTGCTAGTGAAGATGAAGTTTTTCTTACTGTTATCGCTTATCCAATTATCGAACTTGACAGTCCAATTGAAATCTGTGAAGGAGATGTATACACGATTGAAGCACCCTTCCCTGGTAATTGGAGTACAGGTTTGAACAATTCTAACAGCCTTGAAGTGAGTGAAGCTGGGACTTACACATACATCTACCAAAATAGTGGATGCCCAGTTCAAGCGGAAGTAATTCTTGTAGTGATTGAATACCCAATTATCGATGTGGTTCCCGCAGTTGAGTTCTGCCTAGGAGTTCCGGTCACGGTGTTTGCAAATCAAATTGTTACATGGACTGGAGTAGCCAGCGGCGAAGCTGAATCAATACAAGTCAGTGAACCGGGAGTACTGATAGCTCAAAAATCGAATGGAAATTGCACAACTGTTGAAACAATTGATGTGATTGAGCTTCCTCTCCCATTCGCAGACCTCGGCCCAGATATAGACGGCTGCTTAGGAGACAATTACACCTTGAACGCTTTTAGTGAAGTGAATGACAGTTACCTCTGGAGCACAGGAGATGAAGTTGAATTCATAATTGCCAGCGAGAATGGATTATATTCCGTTCAGACTACAAACTCGTGCGGAACAGCCTACGATGATATCAATATCAAGCTGGAAGATTGCTCCGCTCAAATATTCATCCCAAATGCCTTCACTCCCAACGGAGATGGTCTGAACGATGAATGGAAACCTGTTGTCCGCAACCTCGCTAAGTACAAATTGCAAATCTACAACCGTTGGGGAGAGGTCGTTTTTGAAACCGAGGACTGGAATGACCCGTGGTTGGGCGAGTTCAATGAAGGTGATCATTTCGTTCAAACAGAAGTGTATAATTTCCGCATGACCTACCTATCTATTGAAGGAGAGGCAGGAGATGTGAACGGACATATTACTGTCGTGAGATAAGAACTGATTAAGGTTGACACAAAAGCTAAAATAATCCGGATTTCAATATTCTCTTCCACAATTTCATATCGGCTTCAGAAAGCTGGTACTTTCCTATTGATTTCGAATCAACAAAAACCAATTGATCGTGGTCTGTGGAGGTTACAGGCAAAGTTTGTGCTTCACAGAGAATGGCAATCAATTCAATGTTGAGTTCTGCATAGCTGTGATTGATAGAATTCAATCGTCGAACTGGAATCACATCTACAAAAAACTCCTCCTTGATTTCTCGAACAATGGCCTGCTCCGGGAGCTCACCTTTTTCAATCTTTCCACCAGGAAATTCCCAAAACCCCTCACGTACCAAGCCTCTTTTTCTTCGGGCCAGTAAAATTTTGGATTCTGCGTTCAGTAAAATTGCACATACCACACTGATTGTTTTTCTAGCCTCCATTCACTGCAAAGTAGAAATTCTACTCGATTTTTTCTCCTAGGATTCAAAATTCAAGCGGGAATTGAGGAAAGAAAGATTCGTTATCAGTCCATAAAAAATGGTAATTTCGCGGGCGAACAAGAATATCAAAGAACAGAAAATGAGCGTACTTGTAAATAAGGACAGTAAAGTAATCGTACAGGGATTCACCGGAAGTGAAGGTACTTTTCATGCCGGGCAAATGATTGAATACGGAACTAATGTTGTTGGTGGTGTTACACCTGGTAAAGGCGGACAAAGTCACCTCGATCGTCCAGTATTCAACACCGTAGCCGATGCTGTGAAACACACCGGTGCCGATGTGAGTATCATTTTCGTTCCACCCGCTTTTGCCGCCGACGCTATTATGGAAGCTGCAGAATCTGGAATTAAAGTGATAGTTACTATTACCGAAGGAATTCCAGTTTCAGATATGGTAAAGGTGAAGGCCTACTTGTCTGACAAAGACACTACGCTTATCGGTCCAAATTGCCCAGGTGTAATTACTGCTGGCGAAGCAAAAGTTGGTATCATGCCTGGATTTGTGTTCAAAGAAGGAAGGGTGGGAATCGTTTCTAAATCTGGAACGCTAACCTACGAAGCGGCTGATCAAATCTCTAAGGCAAATCTTGGTGTTACAACAGCCATTGGAATTGGTGGAGACCCTATTATTGGAACTACCACTCTGGAAGCTGTTCAATTGTTTATGAACGATCCCGAGACTGAAGGCATTGTGATGATTGGTGAAATTGGAGGCGATTTAGAAGTGAGAGCCGCTAGATGGATCAAAGAAAATGGAACTAAACCGGTCGTAGGATTTATTGCTGGTGTCACAGCTCCAAAAGGAAGAACAATGGGCCATGCTGGTGCTATTGTAAGTGGTGAAGAAGAATCTGCTGAAGCCAAGAAGCGGGTAATGCGCGAATGTGGAATTCACGTGGTTGACTCTCCAGCTGAGATAGGAAAAAGAATGGCTGAAGTACTTGCCGTTAAGGCTTAAAGAAATATACTACAATTGAAAAACGGGCCCTTTTCGAAGAAGCCCGTTTTTTTATATCCAATAAATGAGTCTCTGTAGTTTAGAAGATCACACGCTTGCCTCGCTTACCTCTAGGCTTAACCTTACCCACCTTACGAGAAGTAGAATTGTTTCTTTCGAGCAAATACTGAGCTTTAAGGAATACGAACATGTATCCGTCATTGTCTGTCTCATCGCCACGCTGTTGACCAGGAGCCGTAACCCGAGGATACAATCCACCTTGAGCAACACCAAGAGCAGGATTACTCAAGTAGCTAGCCAATTCTTCATAGCCCTCATCAACATACAATTGTAGTTCATACGGGTTGTAGTAGCTGGTAGAAACATCATCAATATAGTCGGTAAAGGTATAGCGGTAGGTCACCTCTAATGACAAGGCCAATCGCTTGGCAACCCGCTTTGAAATTGACAATCCTATAGGAACAACAAGTCCCACTTTACGGTATTCATCTGCTCCACCAGGTAATCCCTGTCCTTCTGTACGTAGTGGCTTCAAATCAACCCACTGACCATCAAATTCTGCTTGGGGATTAAAATGAAATCCACCTATACCTATGAAAGCATATATGCTCGAGCCACCATTAGTCCACCCTTGCACTCCTTTGATATCGTAAATATGGCCTTTCCTTAAATTGATTGGCAATTCGTACTCCAACATGGCGGCCACTTCAAAAATTCTAGATCTGAAATGGAGATTCCTGTTGTGGCGGAAAGGTTCGTCGGTGAGATCATCGTTACCGGCTAATGTGCCGTATGTAAAATTCGCGCGGAGATGTAGTTTCTTGTACAGGCTGTATTTGTAGCCTACCATAAATGAAAACCGGGATTGAGATAGCTCTAAATCTTGTAAATCGTCGGTACCAATAGCATCTTTACCTCCCAGTTCACCCAGAAAGTTACTGATACCACCGCCAAATTCTAGAGAATGGCGATTCAGCCTCCAATCAATTTTATTGAAGAACTGCGCCTGTCCCGCGAGACAGGTGGTAATTAAAACAATTGATAAGATAAATCTTCTCATTACGCTTCGAAACGAGGACTAAAATAACGGATTCCCCTGACATTCAAAAAGAATCGAGTGCTATTCATTAAAATATCACCTGAATTACACTTCTGCATGAATTGATAGTTGTCTATCTATAACCCTTGAAAAATCAAAGACTACGTTGAGGCGATAATTAGCATAGTCTATGGACATATGTGAAGGCAAATCACAAGTTGCTGACCGAAACAAAATCCAGGGAATCCTTTTTTCAAAGCCATTTTAGGCTTTAGCAACTTCTCCATCCTACATTTATAGTTGTTTCCCTAATTGTATTATTCGCCTTCATCGAATTACAATTCTTTAAAGAATTCGAATGTTAGTTGTTTAAATAGTTCGGCATTCAAAGTCAACAGGAATGAATAAAAAAGAATTAAGTTTAAAGATTGATTCAAGATGTTCGAAGACATCGTACAACCAATTCAAGATTATGTTAACAAGAGTTTTAGCTACAGGTATCTTTTTAATCATTAGCGCTATTTCCTTCTCACAAAATTTATCAAGTGCATTCAGTGCTATTTCTGAAGGCAATGATATGATGGGAGGTTCATTGGTTGTCTTTTGCGAAAGTGGAATTATAGAAAACCTATCTGTTGGAAAATCTGATTTCTCTCGAAACATCAGCGCCTCGACAGACACAAAATACCGAGTCGCAAGTATTTCTAAAACTATTACAGCTATAGCAATAATGCAACTTGTAGAACAAAATCTCTTGGATTTAGATGATGATATTAGTTCTATTTTAGGATATAGTGTTCTCAACCCAGATCACCCTTCAATTCCACTCACGACAAGGATGCTGCTCTCACACACTTCTACCATTATTGATGGCCCGACCTACAGTAGCTTTTTGAACGCCACGGTGAACAATAGCCTAATTCCTGACCTAAGCGAAATCTTAACGACAGGAGGGACATATTATTCAGAAACACAATTTAACAACACCTTGCCCGGCTCTTATTTTAACTACGCTAACATCAACTATGTAATCCTTGGAACTATTATTGAAAAGATTTCAAATTTGCGTTTTGATGTGTATTGCAAACAGTACATCAGTGAGCCCTTAGAAATAGATGCTTCATTTAATGTCAATGATTTAACTGACCTTGACCAATTGGCGGTTCTATACCGCAAAGTAAATAGCGTTTGGACTCCTCAGGCAGATGATTACGAGGGCATTCAGCCTGTGTTCAGTAATCTTAACGGCTATGTTCCCGGCACCAATGGAGGCAGATTCGGACCACAAGGAGGCTTTCGCTGCTCTGGTCAAGACCTTGCTAAAATATTTCTAGTCTTGATGAATAACGGCTCATTCGATGGAGTAACACTCCTTTCAGAAACCAGCTGTAGCGAGATGTTTGCAAACGAATGGACATACAACGGCAGCAATGGAAATAATTACTTCGGGCTTTTCTTAAGTTGGGGACTTGGAATTCATCGTATTACTTCAACACCTGGTAATGACATTGCCTTGCCGGGAAGTGATGCCATGCTAGGTCATGCCGGTGAGGCTTACGGTTTAGTTAGTGATGCCTATTTTGACCCGATACGAAAAGTAGGATTTGTTTTTATAAATAATGGTGTCGGAATTGGCTATCAAACCAACAACAACTCCATTTTTTATACCGTAGAACAGGAAGTTTTCGACGCTATCGAAATCCATGGAAATATCGATAATTGTTTACTAACTAACAATTTAAATGAAATTAGTATTCCAACGAAAACAATCTTTCCGAATCCTGCGACAGATTTCCTGACTCTTCCTGAGAATGTAATTCAAGTAGAATCCACTGTTAGTATATTCTCCTTCGAAGGAAAATTACTTAAAAACACTTTTGTGATGAAAGGGGAAAGAACTATTGGAATTCAAGACTTAGTAAAGGGCGTGTATATTCTAAAATTGAACAATACGGCATACAAATTCATTAAGGAATAAAGTTAGAAAAGAACGGAGCTACTATTGGTCAGTTGTGCTTTAATTATTCATTTTAATCTCACTATCAAGAAGGTTTAGCAAGCCATCAATTTGAGTCTTTAGTTTTTGAAATTGCTCAGCTTCCCATTCTCTTTCGCCCAGTGTGTATGTTAACCAGGAATTGTAATAAACATTTTCCTTTAAGTGAGTATAATTTACGGGCTTCATCTCATCCCAAAAACGAAGGCTGGTAAAAAGTTCAAATTGTCGCTCTTTTGCTGCTTCAAATCCTCTCTGGGTAGCTTTTTGTAAGTCGAATTGATAGCCAACCGATCTTTCAAAATAAGCATTGAGCATTAGCCTCAAACTATCATTTTCTATCAGGTCTGGACCTTTTATTTTTAGGGTTTCATATGGACTAGAAGTATGACCAAATTTTGTTGTATTCAAAGCATTTGCAAAATGAAAGTCAAGCGAGTCATGATAAGGTAGATTTTCAGAAATCGCACTTAATAAAATAGTGCATGAAATAGCTGTTGAAGCGTGTTCCTCAATGTTTGCAATAATATCCGCTTTATCGCTTAATAATGCCGCTTTCAGCTCTTTAAGCAGTTTAATCTCTTCATTTTTTAGATTTCTTTGTTGATTCCAATTGTTTAAACTCAGTGCAATTAAAATCCCAATAACGACAAGTACGATTTCGCCAACGGCGTATTTTAAGTATTTCCCAGTTTTGCTTTTCTCTATAAGGTTGTATCGTATTTTACTAAAGAGTTTAATCATTGTAGAATAGTTTGATCGAATTTAGCGAAGGACTCCAGAAGCTTGTTGCGGCTATCCTTGAATGAAGCAATGAAATATACATTTTGTTTTCTGCTTTTCAATTCCGTCTTCTAGAGATTTAGTTATACGTATTCTTGAGTCAAAGATCCCAATTTCAAGGAAATCAGCGTTCATCAGCTTTAAAGGCACCTCGCATGTGCAGGATCCATTGAGATTCATCCAGCGGAGAAACGCCTTTGTAGCTTCTTATTTTATGTTCAGAAAGAGTGGTTTTTTCATAGCCATCTAGCCTGAGTTTAAGTCGCCCTTTCCCAGAAGTGGTGGCATTAAACTGTATTTGGTAATCCATTGCAGCAGCTACTGAAACCCTCCCTTTCATGGTGAAGAAATCATTATCGAAAACGGGAGCCTCGATTTGAGCGTTCATCTGGTTTAAATCACTAGAAACCGCCCCTAAAAACTCCTGATTGGCTTTGATTTCAAACGCGTACATAGGCTCTAAAAGATCTGTCCCTGCATTTTCTAGGCCCTTGAGGATTCCCATCGGCGTAGCCAACAAAAAATCTCCGGGATTTGAATGAACATTATGTTCCGATCCCGAAATCAGTGTTATGGATAAATCAGTCACTTCGTAGCCGTGAATACCTTGTTTCAAAGACCAGGGAATCGCTCTTTTCACCTCATTGATATACTTAGTACTAATATCACTTGTCCTTACTTTTGACATAAATGTAACACCGCTCCCGAGGGGTGCTGGTTCAATCAAGAATGTCATAATGGCCCAGCACGGCTTTGGCATCCAGTAACGCACATAGCCTTCAGCTGCTTTCGATGGTGTTTCTTTATAGATCACTTTGGGTTTGAGGAATTCTGCTTCAATTCCCCAGCGTTGAAGTAAATCTTCTTTCAGAACTTCTGTTTGAATTGGGCCTAAAATTTTTAAGTGAAACTCTCTTTCTTCCTTAAACCATTTGAAATTTAAAATAGGATCTTCAACATTGAGGATTTCTAATGCTTCTCCCAGTTTTTGATAATCTTTTTCTTCCTTGGCAACCACTTGCACGGCAAGCACAGCACTACTAATTTTCGAATATTGATCATCGAGATTTTCTAAACCCAAAATATCTCCAGAAAGTAGATGTTCAGAAGTGGTGATGACACCTATCTCTCCAGGATGGATTTCAGACACTTGGACTAAATCTCCCAACTGAACTTTAAATAGCTGGTTAATTTTGATGTCTTTTTCTAGATGTTGAGATCTAATGTTGTCTTTACTTTTTAGCGATGCTCCATACGATTTTATATAGGCTAAGCTTCCCTTCTTTTCATCGAATCTAACTTTAAAAACCTTTGCAGCGGAAGATTGATAATAGCTTTGGGGTTGGGGAATTAGACTTGAAATGGCATTTAATAATTCGTCTATTCCCAATCCCACTTTCGCACTACCGAAGATGGCCCCGTGAAGTGACCCCTCAATTATATTCTGTTTTCCTATCTCTAAAATTTGTTCTAAATCAGATGTGGATCCTTCAAGGTATTGTGCAAAAAAAGTCTCATCAGATTCTGCTAAGTTCTCCAATGATTTATCAAGGATGCCCGAATCTAAATGATTACCACAGTTTGAAAACGATAATAATTTAGGCTCGTCTGGATTGGATAAATCTGGGAAATTCAAGCTGAAGAGCTTGGCACCTAAGTCCTTTTGAAAATCTAAAAAAACACCCTCTACATCTACACCAGCCCTATCTATTTTATTGAAGAAAATAATGACCGGTAATTTACGCTCCCTCAAGCTCTCCCACAGATTAAGGGTATGGGCTTGAACACCTTCTTTTGCAGAAACCACAAGTATCACTCCGTCCAATACTGAAAGTGAGCGATCAACTTCAGCCGAAAAATCAATATGACCCGGAGTATCTATTAGCTGGAATTCGCAGTTCTTCCAAGTGAAATTTACTGATGATGCCTTGATAGAAATCCCTCTACTTTTCTCCAGTGATAATCCATCAGTGATGGCCGAGCCTTTGTCCACACTCCCCATTGACACAGTTGCCCCAGAATGATGCAGTAGACTCTCGGTGATTGTAGTTTTCCCGGCATCGACATGAGCTAAAATTCCAATGGTTAAGACTGTTTTACCTGACATCTGTTTGGTTGTGAGGATATGAAGAAGAAACCATAATTGTTGCAGACCCAGTTTTCTTCAAATGCGCTATTTCTTTATTTCTGTATGAATCAGGTCGACAATTGCACTTATTTCATTTTGCATTTGTTCAAGTCTAACTTTCGCTTCCTGTAAAGAAATACTTTTCCAACGATGAATTCCTTCGTACACCAAAATCAACTCTTTTAAATTTTTATCGATATTCAAAAACTCCTTCATTTCAGGTTGATTTACCAGTCTTTCAGGCAGTGTTGTCGAGCCGACCAAAAGGCTCAAATTTTGAGTGATTTCATTCTTTCCATCATCGGCATCTTCAAAACGTTTTATAGTGAGATTTTGGAGTCGCCTGAGGTCGATCAATCTATTTCTTATATGAGAAGGAATCAATCCAATATCACCAGTACTCTGCAGTGATTCAAAAGTACTTGTATTAAACGTTAGAGGTGCAGCTATCAATGTCAGTTTGGAAATTTGCTCGTAAACTTGAGTTGGAGTTAGCACATCCCTACTATAAGCATCTGTATATGCTTTATACTCTTCCAAGTATGCGCTCGATTCTTCAATGTTGTGCTTTGAGAAAACAATATCCTTTTTCAAGTCATCTAAGAGCTGTATATAATACTCTTGCGTTTTTGAATTAATTTTTTGCTTTTCGTTCCAGTTATTAATTTGTAAGGCAATTAATATTCCAATAACTACTAGAACCACTTCACCAATGGCGTATTTGAAATACTTCCCCGTTTTACTCTTATTCATCAGGTCGTATCGAATTTTTTTGAAGAGTTTAATCATTGGTTGATTGTTGGTCTTAATGAAGGCTAAGTAAGTCCTTAGAAATGGACCACAGCACTATGCCCGCGCAAACACTCACATTCAACGAGTGTTTGGTACCGAATTGATTAATCTCAATACAAGTATCAGAAATATCGATGATCTCTTGGTTCACCCCATCCACTTCATTTCCGAAAACTACGGCATATTTCTGCTTCGGATCGCTAGTAAATGTCGCCAAGTCGCAACTACCTTCGGTTTGTTCAATGCTGATGATGTGATATCCCTGAGATTTCAGCTCAATCGAGGCAGAAGTTGCAGATTCTTCCTGCCTCCAGCTGACTGTCTCCGTAGCGCCCAGTGCCACTTTTCGAATATCTCTATGTGGAGGGGTAGGAGTGAATCCACACAATACAATCTCTTTAATCCGAAATGCATCGGAAGTTCGAAATACTGCTCCCACGTTGTGCATGCTGCGCACATTGTCTAAGACTACCACCAAATCGAGCTTTGGCACGTCCTTATAATCTTCCGCATCAAGCCTACCCAGCTCCTCCAAAGACAATTTCTTATTCATAGATTATTCTGCCTAAGCGTTTTAAACGTTTAATGTTGCCCATTTTCTAGGAACGGAAGTTACAAGTTCCTATCTTAACTCCCCTTAATCGAAAACAATGAAAAAATTATTCTCCCTGCTTATAGCGGCCTCGAGCTGTTTATTAATGTCTGCTCAGCTTCCTGTTCCTGAAGACGGACTTATTGCATTTTACAACCTTGAAGGCAATGGACTCGATGAATCTGGCAATTTTAATGATGGCAGTTCATTTGAAGTTGAAACTACCACAGATCGATTTGGAGATGAAGAAGGAGCCTCCATTTTTAATGGTGTTACTTCGAGTATTCAAACCAATTCAAGTTTTGATTTTGACAAAAGATCGGTTTCTGTTTGGGTAAATACTGAAGCCACCGACGGCTATGGCGAACACGCAAAAGTAGCATTTACCCAAGATTCTCATGAATTAAATTATGGGCTATTTAGGGTTGACTTTAATGATGGAAATTTAAAATTGTGGTCTGCTGGGAATGTCAATGTTTACAGCGCCCCAGCTGAAGTGAATCAATGGTATCATTTTGTTATGATTAGAGACGAGCAGACCGTTCAATACTTTGTTAATTCACAAGAAGTTTATGCGGGATATTCAGATTCGTATGGCAGTGGAATAGATCCCAATGAGAATTTAACAATTGGCTGTGGAAGATCATTGACTTACCAATATTTCCAAGGTAAAGTTGACGATCTTGCTATTTACAATCGGGTTTTAATTAAAGATGAAATTGAGGACATCTATTACTACCAGCCTTTGGACATTGAGGAGGGTTCATTGAGTCAATGGTCAATTTCTTTGGTAGAAGAAGGTGTTGAACTCAGAGCAGATAAGATTGATGATAATTGTTGGCTTAAAGCCTATACATCCTCAGGTATCGAATTGATTTCAGAAAGATTGTCATCTGCAGGAAAACAAACGATTAGTTTCGACATTCCATCCGGTATTATCCTGTTAGCAATTCTAAATAAAAAGGGCCAACTCCTTGGAATGAGTAAATCCTTTTCGAGGTAGAGTTACTTTTATTGCTTTCCTATAACGTATTAGATTTCCGGCAATCACAGCAGTGGATTTTAATTTGTCGATTTGCGCTTACCACTTAAAAACTGTACGGGTTAAGCAGCGAATTTCACATTATAAAATTCATGTAATGTTTTCATCGTTAATCCCGAAGGGGTTGAATGTTTATAGGGAATAAATCATGAGGTGGAATACGACCCCGAGGGGGTCGAACCTTCTCAACCTTGTTTTTACCTAGAAATATGTGACCCTTTCAGGGTCTTAGTCATTTCGATATCACAGGAATTTTTCATTTTACACATTTTAATTGCGCAGGGATTTGCTAATTCCAGCACTTGTCGAATTTTTTTTTTCACTTTTCGCTCCTCTTCCCGCCTAAAAACTGGAATAGTTAAGTAGCGAATGTATCATGATAAAATTCATGGAATGTCTTCATAGTTAATCCCGAAGGGATTGTATGTTTATAGAGAATCATTGGGGAGGTGGAATACGACCCCGATGGGGTCGAACCTTCTCAGCCTTGTTTTTACCTAGAAATGACTAAGACCCTTTCAGGGTCTTAGTCATTTCGATATCACAGGTATTTTTCATTTTACACATTTTAATTGCGCAGGGATTTGCTAATTCCAGCACTTGTCGATTTTTTTTTTTTCACTTTTCGCTCCTCTTTCCGCTTAAAACTGGACTAGTTAAGTAGCGAATTTAACATTATAAAATTCATGTAATGTTTTCATCGTTAATCCCGAAGGGATTGAATGTTTATAGGGAATCATTGGGGAGGTAGAATACGACACTGACAGGGTCGAACCTGCTAAACCTTGTCTTTACCTAGATTTGAATTATTGATACTTACTTCTCCCTATATTCGCTGAACAAGATTCCGTTTCATGTTTGCAAATAAATCCAAGATGATCAGAAAGAAGGCTATTGCATTCCTTGCCTTTCCATTTCAATTTATCAAATTCGCTTGGCTTGCGGTGTTCTTACTGAGCCTCTCCTCTTTCTCTGCCCTGTCGCAGGGATGCTGGACACAGGTAGCGAATATGCCACAGGCGCGCTACAATGCTGTTTCCTTCACCATAGGCGAACTGGCTTATGTGTTAACCGGACAATCGTCTGGTGGCACCTGGCGGGATGAGTTCTTTGAATACAATCCAAATACCAACACTTGGACGCAGCTTTCAGACTTCCCGGGCACTCCCCGAACCGGGGCCGCAGGATTCAGTATAAACGGCAAAGGCTATATAGGCACAGGCCGAGACGACAACGGCAACACCAACGATTTTTGGGAATATGATCCCCTCACCAATCTTTGGACACAAAAAGCTAACTACCCGCCCGGGAATTATGAAGCCGCTACTGGATTTTCCATTGGAGACAAGGGTTATATAGGATTGGGACTCAGCTGGTCGACGGCCCAACGAACTTTTTATGAGTACGATCCCCTTACCGATACCTGGACCCAAAAAGCAGATTTCCCTGTAGCTACCGGTCGTCATACGGCCGTCGGTTTTTCCATTGACGACAAAGGCTATGTAGGAACAGGCTACCACAGCGGATTTACCCGCAACAACGATTTTTGGGAGTACGATCCCGCAACGAATACTTGGCTGCAATTGGCCAACGTTCCAGGACCAGCTAGAGCTGGAGCCGTAGGTTTTTCTGCTGCAGGCAAAGGCTATGTGGGTACAGGAAACCAATATTCAGATTTCTACAGTTATGAGGTAAGCAGCAATACCTGGACCCAAATCACAAGTTATGGTCCGGGAAATAGAGATGATGCAGCCTGTTTTGTCTTGAACGACATTCCTTATGTGGGCGGCGGATTTTACCTGAGCATTAAGTCAGATTGGTGGAAACTGGACTCACCCGCCATTCAAGTTGAAACCCCAATAACAGGGTGTGACAGCGTGATTTTTAATTCTGTTGTTTACAACGCATCGGAAACCATAGAGACTGTGGTTCCCGGCGCAGCGTTGAACGGTTGTGACAGCATATACATCCAAGATATTGTGATATCGAATTCTATTTCCGTTGAGCTTCCTGTACTTGCCGAATGCGACAGCGTTTTATTTGCAGGAGTTTACTACCAGGAGGATACCACTCTATACCAATATCTTTCCAGTCAACTGAGCGGTTGCGACTCAACGGTAAGTGTAAATTTGAATGTACTTCATTCAGCAACAGGCACCGACACGCAAACTGCCTGCAATTCATTCACTTGGTTGGATGGAATTACCTACACCGAAAGAGATAGCACCGCTACTTTCAACTTAGAAGGAGCAGCAGCAAACGGCTGTGATTCGCTTCTCACCTTAGATCTTACGATACTCGGTCCCGTTAGCGCCATCGATACCCAAGTGGCTTGCAATTCTTATACTTGGTTGGATGGAATTACCTACACTGCTAATGACAGCACTGCCACCTACACCCTAGAAGGAGCAGCGGCAAACGGCTGTGACTCGCTTCTCACCTTGAATTTGACCCTGCTCGGTCCTGTAGCCGGAATTGATACCCAGGTAGCTTGCAATTCTTATACTTGGTTGGATGGGATTACCTATACCGCTAATGATAGCACAGCCACCTACACCCTAGAAGGAGTCGCGGCTAACGGCTGTGATTCGCTTCTCACTTTGAATTTGACCCTGCTCGGTCCTGTAGCCGGAATTGATACCCAGGTAGCTTGCAATTCTTATACTTGGTTAGATGGAATCACCTATACCGCTAATGATAGCACTGCCACCTACACACTAGAAGGAGCAGCAGCAAACGGCTGTGATTCGCTTCTCACCTTGAATCTGACCATCAATGCGGTCTCCGATTTAAGCATCAGCCTAGACAGTCTGGGCCTCTTCGCGAACAATGCCAATGCAAGTGCATTCCAGTGGTTGGATTGTGATACAGGCTTGAGCAGTATTCCCGGCGAAACATCCAGCCACTTCAGCCCCACTTCTGACGGTAATTATGCTGTTCAGCTTACAGAAAATGGCTGCACAACCATTTCCGATTGCGTGTCATTTATTCTGACAGGAATAGTAGAAAACACTTTCCGAGAAGACATTACAGTGTTCCCCAACCCAAGTTCTGGTCATTTCACGCTACAATTTGAGCGGGCTCAAGAAAATTTGATCCTTCAATTGTACTCCCTCACGGGGAAATTCATTGAAAGCAAGAGCTTTCCGCAAGCTGCGCTTATTGAGTTCTCAATAGATCAGGAGCCTGGAATTTATTTGCTTGAAATTTACAATGGCGATGGTGACAAGGCTGTAATTCGATTGATAAAAAGTTAAGGCTGAGGAATTAACAAAAGCCAATCAATATTGATTTGTAAACAACAAGAGTTGGTGGCATACGAATGACATTATACAATTGAACCCAAACGAGACTTAGGTGTACTGGAAAGAGTAATTTAATGCCATGAAAGTCCTTCCAACACTCTTGTATTTTCTTTTTCTCGCCGCCACTCCGGTTATTGCTCAACCTGGTGATCCGGATTTGGAACATCATGTGCGCTACTTCAATGAAATACAAGATTCCATAGTGAAGTATCCTAATGAGCCATTCTACAAGTGGGTGCGCGCCGATTTGCTCTTTAGCCCTTACTTTGACATCGATACTAAATCTAGTGAGGAATTAGAGAAATTCTTGAGTTATTCAAGTGAATATCAGCTTTATGTCCAGGATTCAATTGCGATTGGCCAGCGAGTAAGTCCAATGTCTGCTAAAGTGTTCTATTATAAAAAAGCCAACCCTGCTCATGTTTTGGGAGACTTCATTGTAAAAAATCAAAAGCGCTTGATTGCAGATTTAACCGAGCTTATTGAAAGGGATGCCACATTTAAAGATAGGTTCATGAATACTATCGGACAGTACACAGCCACCGCCAACAAGTCGTCCTTTCTATACAAACGAGGACAGCTCTATTACGTTTCTGGACATCCGGAAAAAGCAATACAAGATTACATGGCTGCATTAGATGCTATACCCTTTGATGAATTGAAGAGCAGAATTTACCTTTCAATTGCCGCCTATTATTGTAATACTGAGGATACAAAACAAAAAGAGAATTACGCTTTGGCATTGAAGTATTTAAAAATCATTGAGCCAGCCATAGAAGATAGTTCGTTCAGCAAAGGAGAAGAGCCAGGGTATTATGGATATGAAAGAGAGAAACTAGCGCTAATGAGAAAGTATGACGATTCAACTGCCTACGTGAATTATCTTCAAAACAGGGCTGCCAGTTACTTGAATTATTACTATTCCATTCTAGCTGAAAGAGCAGTCAATAATAAACCAAGCGATCAAGAACAGCAAGCGTTTGATCGTGCTCATGAATACGAGCTAATGATTTATGAATACTTAAAAGAGCTGAATACTGGGATAAGCGAAGATGAATTAAAAAAGCAGAAGAAAATTATTGAAGGTAAACTGTAAACACCACGAGCATCGACTTTGAGGTATGATTTCGATGATTTATTCGTTAATTCAGAGCAGGTTGTAAGCAATCAACAGAAACAACAAAAAATCCATTTCTGTAACCGATCCGTCCCTCCACTCGTCCTACCACCGAACCATTCGTAAACACCTACTCAGGTTTTATCCAAAACGTTTGGAGTTCCAACAACTTAATGAGTAGCTTAAGCCCTCACTAAACCACTTCTAATGGCAAGCCTATCTATCCAAAACCTTTCCAAGACCTACCCAAACGGGGTTAAGGCACTGAACGATGTCAGTCTAGAGATCAAGAACGGAATGTTCGGATTACTCGGACCAAATGGTGCTGGTAAATCCAGTCTCATGCGAACCCTTGCCTCCTTACAAGAATCGGATTCAGGAACTGCAATCTTAGACGGAGTTGACATACTGAGCAATCCCGGAGAAGTGCGTAAAACCCTAGGTTATCTACCCCAAGAATTCGGTGTGTATCCCCGTGTGACAGCTGAACAGCTGCTAGACCATATTGCCATACTTAAAGGCATTTCCAACAGCAAAGAACGCAAGGAATTGGTTGCCTATTTATTACAGAAAGTCAATCTTTACGACAAGCGCAACAAAAGCGTGAAAGGGTTTTCAGGTGGAATGAAACAGCGGGTTGGAATTGCCCAAGCCCTTATCGGAAATCCACAATTGATTATTGTCGATGAGCCAACAGCTGGTCTAGATCCTGGAGAACGCAACCGCTTTCATAACTTACTTGCCGATGTTGGGGAAGAGGTGATTGTAATTCTCTCTACACATATCGTGGATGATGTTCGAGAGCTTTGTTCGGATATGGCAATCATGAATTTGGGGAGCATCGTTTACAAAGGATCCCCGAGCAATGCCCTCAGCGAATTGAAAGGAAAGGTTTGGATGAAATCTGTTCCGCGAGAAGAGTTAGAATCTGTAAAGGCAATTCACCACGTCATCTCCGATAAAATGGTAGCTGGCAAGCCACAAATTCATGTCCTCAGCGACAACAATCCAGGCGATGGCTTTGTACAAGTTGAACCAAATCTGGAGGATACCTTTTTCGTTAAAACTCATCAAGCCCAAAACGCCTAAACCATGTTTCTCGAATTTTTCAAGCTCGAATTGCGATCGGCGTTTAAGAGCCCGATGGTCTATGTTTTCCTACTACTCGTAGCCTTACTAACATTTGGTGCTGTTGCCAGCGATAATGTTCAGATAGGTGGAGCAGTCGGAAATGTCTATAAAAATGCACCTCACACTCTCACCAATTTCACCTTAATTCTCGGATTGATCGGACTCCTTTTTGCTGCAGCATTCTTTAACAACGCTGCACTTAGGGATCACAACAATCAATTCAATGAGATTATGTTTTCAATGCCCATTAAGAAGTCCGGCTATTTCTTCGGTCGATTTTTGGGAGCCTTGATTCTCTCCACAATTCCACTTTTCGGTGTATTCATTGGAGCATGGTTGGGGTCAATAATTGGACCAGCAGCCGGATGGGTAGATTCATCTCGTATAGGACCTTTCTATTTCAGCACGATCCTGAACAACTACTTTATTTTCATCTTACCAAATATGTTCATCGCAGGAAGTGTGATATTCTTTCTGGCTCATAAGTTCAAGAGTACCATTATCTCTTTTGTGGGAGCGATGGGGTTGGTTGTAGCCTACCTAGTGGGTTCTACACTTTTGTCAGACTTAGACAATCAAGACTTTGCAGCCTTGGTAGATATGTTTGGAATAGGTACTTACAGTGTTCACAGTCGCTACTTCACACCAGCTGAGCGGAATACACTAAGTCCTATGTTTGAAGGACTCATCGCACAAAATCGCATGATCTGGATCGCTTTTGGAATGGTGATTAGCTTTATTTCTTACAAAGTCTTCAGCTTCAGAGAAAAGAAACAATTTAAGGTATCTATATTAAAAGACGATTCTGCATCCGAAAAAATAGCTCAATTAACTCGCCCTACCACCCATCAAGAATTCGGCTGGAAATTGAATTGGTTGCAGTTTAAAAGTTTCTTCAAAACCAACTTTATTAGCATTGTTAAAAGTGTGGTATTCAAGATTCTTGCCTTTTTTGGCGTCCTTCTGCTTTTCATCAGCTTACTTGAAGGATACGAATACTTTGGATTACAGTCGTATCCCGTTACGTACAAAGTTATTTCTGACATAGCAGGATCAACAAGAACCTTCATGTTAATCATCGTTGTGTTCTTTAGCGGTGAATTGGTTTGGAGGGATAGACTTGCGAATATTCACGAGGTTGTGAATGCGACTCCTCATCAAGCTTTGGTGTCCATTTTTGCTAGGGTAGCTTCATTGGTTAGTGTAGCTGTTATTCTTCAATTTATTTTCATTGCAATGGGAATTATTGGACAGCTCATGCGAGGCTATACCGACCTAGAACTCTCTGTTTATCTAATAGATTTCTTTGTTGACACCGTTCCGAGATACATCATTTTTGCTTCCCTATTCGTATTGGTTCAAAGCGTTCTTAATAACAGATACATCGGTTATTTCGTAGGGATTCTATTCATCTTTATCTGGAGCATCATCATTGGTTCCGTTTTTGAATGGCAGTCAAATATGCTCTTCCTCGGAGGATCTCCTGGTATTTTCTATTCAGATATGAGTGGATTTGGACCGGGAATGCTAGGCACGCTTTGGTTCAATACTTATTGGATTTTAACTGCTGCCCTATTCATTACAATCGCTGCTTTGTTCTGGTCGAGAAGTGTTGTGAAAAGTCTGAGAGAGAAATTTCATGTTGCACGATCCAATTTCGATGGTATCATGAAACGTACAATTGGAATACTCGGAGTGCTCTGGTTATTAGTCGCTTCATTTGTTTTCTACAACACACAAATTCTCAATGAATACCCATCGACTTCAGATCTTGAAACCCTCACGGTGGAATATGAGCAGATGTACAAGAAGTACAACGATTATCCATTGCCGGTTATTACGGCTGTGAAGTACAACATCGACATCTACCCAAATAAACGAGATGTATATGTGCAAGCTGACATAACCTTAGAAAACGATGAAACTTCTGCTATTGACTCGATTTTTTTCGACTTAAATAAGCGATGGAATCCGAAGTTAGAAATGGACGGAATGACACTGGTGATGAACGACAGTTTGCGCGGTTTCCAAATCTATGAACTCAATCCTGCAATGCAACCTGGAGAGAAACGCCTGTTGAAAGTCAACACTGCTTACATCACCCAAGGATTTGAAAATGGAATGGGTAACACCAGTATTTTAAGCAACGGCACCTTCCTCAATAACTTCGAGATTCTACCTTCTCTAGGCTATTCTAGCAATGGTGAAATTTCGGATAAGAATGATCGTAAAAAATTCGGATTGCCTACGAAAAAGCGCACCGAAGAATTGGTTCATGATTGTGGCTTACAATGTTCTAAAAACTATATCACTCAAGATAAAGCGCATTGGGTAGATGTGGAAACAGTAATCTCCACTTCGATGGATCAGATTGCCGTTGCACCAGGATCACTCATCAAAGAGTGGGAAAAAGACAATCGCAAGTATTTCCACTATAAAGTAGATCACCCTTCATTGAATTTCTACAGTTTCATGTCAGCGCGATACGAAGTCGCTCGTGACAAGTACAACGATATCGATGTGGAAATTTATCACGACCCGAAACATGCCGTGAACGTAGGAATGATGATTGACGCGGTGAAGCGCTCTTTGGAATACTACGAAACCAACTTCGGTCCTTATTACCACAAGCAGGCTAGAATATTGGAATTCCCGAGGTACTCGACTTTCGCTCAAGCCTTTCCAGGAACAATGCCCTATTCGGAAGGTTTTGGATTCATTGTGAATCTGGAAGATGAAACCGAAAACAATGTTATTGATGCTGTAATTGCGCATGAGATGGCGCATCAATGGTGGGCGCATCAAGAAATTCCAGCTGATATGCAGGGAGGTACAATGTTAACAGAAAGTTTTTCGGAATACTCTTCACTGATGGTGATGAAGCAAAATTCTGATGACATGAAAATGAAGAATTTCCTCAAGTACGATTATGATCGCTATTTACGTGGACGTTCTTCTGAAAGTGAGAAGGAGCTTCCCTTATATCAAGTTGAGAACCAGCAGTACATTCATTACGGGAAAGGCTCAGTCATTCTCTATGCCTTGCAAGATTATATCGGAGAAGATTCCGTTAACGCCGCAATGCGCGATTTTCTAACGGAATACAAATACAAGGGGCCACCGTATCCTAATTCGTATGACTTCCTCCGCCATCTTGAGCCTAAGGTGCCAGACAGTTTGCAGTTTCTCATTAACGATTGGTTCAAGGAGATAACTCTCTATGACCTGCGTATGGAAGAAGCGAGCTATGTCAAATTGAATGATGGTCGTTACGAAGTAAGCATGGATATTCTCGCGAAGAAGTTTCATGCTGACACACTAGGTAACGAAACTGAAGTGAAGCTTCAAGAGTTTATAGACATTGGAGTTTATGCGGATAGAGATGAGGAAAAGCTGATGGCTTGGAAACGAATATCAGTTGCCGACGCCCAAAGCACTGTGAAATTAATTGTAGACAGCCTCCCAATCAAAGCTGCAATTGATCCTCGTCGAATTCTAATGGAACGTATTACTGACGACAATGTCAAAGTGATTGAGAGCTCAGAAGATTAGTAGATTCTCTGGACTAAAAAATTCAATTTCACAGAAAACCCCAAGATTTGATCTTGGGGTTTTCTGTGTTTTATTTTAGCCTTAGCCGGAAAGAAAATAGTTTGAGATTCTAGCCTAAATCCTACTTCTTCTGCACCTTCACACTAGCCAAGAGGCTGTTGCCCGAAGAAACACTCACAAAGTACAAGCCAGCCGGTCCATCAAATTGAATGCTAAGTCGATCAGTACTTTGGTAGTTCTGAGTCAGAATCTCTTGTCCAGTTATATTAATCACTTTTACATTCAGATCAGAGATAGTTTCTCCTAAATCTAAATTCAATACATCGCTTGTCGGATTTGGAAAAGCCGTGATTTTAGGCAACGAACTTTCAATGATGCTGCTAATCAAGTTGCCATATACTTTTACTTGTCCGCGATTCGTGCCTCCACCGTCGTTATCTGGAGTACCAATAGCTAAGGTGCTTACATCTGGCATACTGATTGAGCGGCCTGACCTATCGAGTTGGAAAAACCCACTAATTGATGATGCTTGCTCCACCCATGCAGATCCATTCCAACTGAAAACACTAACCTTTCCAGTATTGTTGCCGTTTTCATCATTCTCTGGAGCACTGATTGCTACAGTATTTACATCTACCATACTAACAGCAGTGCCGAAAAAATCGCCTGCGAATTCGCCATCGATGTCTGCTCCTTTTTGAACCCATTCAGTACCGCTCCATTCAAATACTCTAACCTGTCCAGCATCTTCAGCGCCACCATCGTTCAAGGCTGCTCCAATAGCAAGGGTATTAGCATCTACCATACTGATTGCTTTTCCAAAGTTGTCTCCGCTAGCTTCTCCATCAAGATCAACTCCTCGTTGTACCCAATTCGAATCATTCCAATCAAAAACCCGAACATGTCCTGCACTAGACCCTCCACCATCATTGGAAGGGGCACCAATCGCAACCGTATTGGCATCTGGCATACTCACAGCCCAACCGAAACCGTCTGAAGAAGCTTCGGCATCGAGATCCATCCCTTTTTGCACCCAGGCAACTCCATCCCAAGAATAGATACGAGCATGGCCTGCGAAGATTCCTCCCCCAAAATTATATGGCCCTCCAATAGCAACCGTATTTGCATCGGGCATGCTCACTGAATATCCGAATTCGTCATATTGAGCCTCAGCATCAATATCAATTCCCTTTTGAGTCCATTCACTACCACTCCATTCGAAGATGCGAACATGACCAGAAGTAGTACCAACTTCTTGGTTATGAGGTGCGCCAATGCCTATGGTGTTCGCATCAGGCATACTAACCGACCAACCGAAAAAATCTTGTTGAGCTTCTGCGTCAATATCCGATCCTTTTTGCTCCCACTCATTTCCATTCCAAGTAAATACTCTGGCATGACCAGCGCTTGATGCTGTACCACTGTTGTATGGTGCGCCAATAGCTAAGGTATTGGCATCGGGCATACTTACAGTAAATCCAGAATTGTCATAATTGGTTTCTCCATTAATACTACTCCCTAATTGTGTTTGCGCATGGATGAAACTAGCCGTGCATAGAATGGAGGCTGCTGAAAGAAAATACTTGGATAAAAATGACTTCATATGCTTGATTTTAATCTTTAGATTTCTCATACCCAGAAAGGTAGGATCTGTTGTAATTCAGTTTATCGAATGTAAAAATGGACATAATTTTTAAGCAAAGAAAGAATCATTGAAAGATTTCAAAGCATAACTTTCTGGGCTAGTCTCAGCAACATTTGAAGAGATTCGTTTTCTTGATTGAACCGAATATTTAACGACCTTGTAAACATCTTGGTGATCTGAATGAAAACTAAAATAGTCAATATCGCATGAAAACAACTACACAAAACCGAGCAATACGCGGCTCTCGTTCTGTGCGTTTCGCGATTGGTATTTTAACTTTTATTCTTCTGAGTTTCACCATCAATCAACATGTTCAAGCTCAAAATCTCGACTCACTCTATAACGTTTGGCAAAACCAATCTCAAGCCAACGCTGACAGAGCAGAAGCTTTTAAAAGCTATATCTGGAAGGGCTATCTATTTTCGCAACCGGATTCTGCCTACGTTCTTGCAGAATCTCTAATTGCTTTTGGCGGTAATAATAATTACCCAAATGCCTCAGCAGTAGGATTAAATCTTCAAGGTGTTTCTTGGTACGTTAGAGGAGAGTATTCCAAAGCTCAAGAATACTATACCAGAAGCCTGAAAGTCTATGAAGAGATTGGAGACCAGAGTGGAGTTGCTGCCTCCCTCAACAACATCGGGCTGGTTGCAAAGAATCAGGGGAATAACTCAAAGGCACTGTCCTACTATACCCGAAGCTTAAAAATTCATGAGCAAACGGGCAATCAAGAAGACATGGCGAATTCCATCAATAATATTGGAATTATTTATAGAGATCAGGGCGATTTCCCTAAAGCCCTAGATCAATACATTCGAAGCCTAAAACTCAGAGAACAAATTGGCGATCAAAATGGAGTCGCTTCCTCCCTCGCTAATATCGGACTCATCTACTCCAGCCAAGCGGATTATCCTAAAGCCCTAGATTATTTCAGTCGGAGTCTTGAGATTTTCGAAAAGACTGGCGATCAAAAAAATATAGCGACTGACCTGAACAATATCGGGACAGTTTACAAGGATCTGAAGGACTTTCCCAAGGCACTGGACTATTTCACACGCAGCCTAATTATCCACGAACAATCGGGAAATCCGCTGGGTATAGCATCTTCCCTAGCGAACAGTGGATCTATCTATTCCATCCAAGGCGATTATCAAAAAGCATTGGAAAACTACACCCGTTGCCTAAACATCTTTGAGCAGATGGGAGATCAACAGAGAATTGCCGGCACCCTCGTGAATATTGGCAGGATAAAACAAGACCAGGGAGAGTACCCAAAAGCATTAGAGTATTGCCAAAAAGGTTATGATTTAGCCAAAACACTCGCTGCTTTAGAATGGCAAACTGGCGGGTGCGAATGCCTCTACACTACGTACAAGGCAATGGGCAATGGAGCAAAGGCGCTTGAGTATCACGAGCTATTTACAATTCTTCAAGATTCTTTAAACAACGAAGAAACAGGGAAAAAGCTCCAACAAATGGAATTTAGCAAGCAAGTATTGGCAGACAGTCTTGCTACTGTAGAAAAAGAACGTTTGGTTGAAGAGAGTCACCAAGAAGAGGTGCGAAAAAAAAACAGAACACGCAATGGTCTTCTCATTGGAGGATTCTTTCTAATCCTTGTGGCAGGTGGGTTTTATAGAAGGTGGAGATATGTCAAAAAATCCAGAGACATCATATCCAAAGAAAAAGATCGCTCAGAAAATTTATTGCTCAATATACTGCCGGCTGATATTGCCGAAGAATTGAAGAACAAAGGAAAGGCCGATGCCCGTGACTTCGATACTGTTTCTATTCTATTTACAGATTTCAAAGGATTTACAGAGCAGAGTGCCAAGCTGACTGCAGCCGAGTTGGTCAATGAAATAAATCATTGCTTCGAAGCCTTTGACGGCATCATGGAAAAGTACAAGATTGAAAAAATAAAGACGATAGGCGATGCATACATGGCCGCTGGTGGACTTCCAACCCCAACTGATGATTCAGTCCAGAACACAGTATTGGCAGCTTTGAAAATGCAGGAATTCATTACCAAACGAAAAGCCGACATGGACAAGCTCGGTCTACCTGCATTTGAAATGCGAGTGGGAATTCACACCGGTCCAGTGGTCGCAGGAATTGTTGGTGTGAAGAAATTCCAGTACGACATTTGGGGAGACACGGTAAACACAGCCAGTCGCATGGAAAGCAGCGGTGAAGTGGGAAAGGTCAATATCAGTCAAACTACTTTTGATCTTTTAAAATCCAATATTCAATTTACTTTTAAGCACCGAGGTAAAATCGAAGTGAAAGGCAAAGGTGAGATGGATATGTATTTTATCGAGCGCACATGAAAGTCATTAAACTCTTCTTGTTTCTAGGGATTCTATCGCACACAGTTGTAACCAAAGCTCAATTCAATGGAGACTCACTTTACTACATTTGGAAGGACATAGGACAAGCTGATACTACTCGGTTAAATGCCCTATCTGATTACGCTTGGGATGGTTACTTGTATTCCCAACCTGATTCAGCTTTTTACTTTGCTCAAATGCATTATGAATTTGCCGAGAAAAAGGGATTGAAACAGCAAATGGCTTCCGCCTTGAACATACAAGGGGTCTCCTTTAAGGTACGCGGAGAATTTGATCAAGCATTGGAATATTATCAAAAATGCCTGAAAATAAAAGAAGAACTCGGAGATGAACAAGGAATTGCGAACTCCTTGAATAATATTGGAGTTATCCATGAAACGCAGGGAGATTATGCAAAAGCACTAGAATGCCACAACCAATGTTTAAAGGTAAAAGAAAGAATTGGCAACAAAAACGGAATGTCAAAATCCTACATGAACATTGGAATTATCTACTATAAAATTGGGAACTATCTCGCGGCCTTGGATCATTACCAAAAGGGATTGAGCATTCAACGCGAAATGAATGACAAAAAAGGAATTGCCAATTCTCTAAACAATATAGGCCTCATTTACGATAAGCAGGGCGATTACACTCAAGCTTTGGAATATTTTCAAAAGAGTTTAATCATTAAACAAGAAATTGAAAATACTCCGGGCATTGCAAGTGCTTTTTCCAATATCGGAATGATTTACAATGGAATGGGTGATTATGAAAAAGCCTTGGAATATCATACCAATAGTCTGAATTTAGAAAAAGAAATTGGCAACAAACAAGGGTATGCAAGTTCCTTGAATAATATAGGAGGTGTATATCAAAATCTTAAAAGTTATAATACCGCATTGGAGTTTTATCAGCAAAGCTTACAAATTAATGAGGAGATAGGAGATAAGCACGGCATTGTATATTCGCACAATGTGATTGGTCTTCTTTATCAAACTCAAGGCCTTTCTAACTTAGCTATTTCGGCATGCCAGAAAGGCTATATTTTGGCACAGGAAATAAAATCTATTGATCGACAAAAGTCAAGCTGTGCCTGCCTATATGAAGCGTATAAATCTTCAGGAAACACCAGTGTTGCTTTAGAGTATCACGAGTTGATGCTTGCCTTTGATGATAGCTTGAACACCCAGGAAACTTCCAAAAAGTTGCAGCAGATGGAGTTTGAAAAACAAGTGTTACAAGACAGTATTGCTGCAGACAAGAAAGAGAGATTGATAGTGGAAGCACATCAAGTAGAAGTGCGAAAAAAGAATCAAATTCGTAACGTATTGGCGGTCATCGGGCTATTCTTGTTGATTATAGCTCTAGCGCTTTATGCTAGATGGAGGTATGTTCATAAAGCTAAAACCGCAATTGAACATGAGAAGGATAGATCGGAAAACTTACTTTTAAATATTCTACCCGCAGAAATTGCTCAAGAATTAAAAGACAATGGCAGAGCTGAGGCACGAGATTTTAATAAAGTGAGCATACTATTTACTGACTTTAAAGGATTTACAGCAGCATCTACCAAACTTAGTGCACAAGATTTAGTAGCAGAAATCAATACCTGCTTCGAAGCCTTTGACGGCATCATGGAAAAGTACAAGATTGAAAAAATAAAGACGATAGGCGATGCATACATGGCCGCTGGTGGACTTCCAATCCCAACTGATGATTCAGTCCAGAACACAGTATTGGCAGCTTTGAAAATGCAGGAATTCATTACCAAACGAAAAGCTGATATGGATAGCCAGGGACTACCTGCTTTTGAAATGCGAGTGGGAATTCACACCGGTCCGGTGGTCGCAGGAATTGTTGGGGTAAAAAAATTCCAATACGACATTTGGGGAGATACGGTAAACACTGCCAGTCGGATGGAAAGCAGCGGTGAAGTGGGAAAGGTCAACGTAAGTCATGCTACTTTTGAACTTTTAAAATCCAATACTCAATTTACATTTAAGCACAGAGGTAAAATCGAGGTGAAAGGCAAAGGCGAGATGGAGATGTATTTTGTTAACTTGGTTACAGAATTTGAGTAAAGATATATGCTACAATTCCATCAAAGAATAGGCGCTGTCTCATGAACAGGGACTACTAAACATTTGGTTCTCGTCCTCTTAAAATTAATGATTATGAAAGTTTTTAATAAATTACTTTTAATTATTCTGCTCACCATTTCATTTAGCGGTTATAGCCAGACAATAGAGCAAATTGGATACTACAGTGTGAATGGTCTTTTTTCTTTATCATCGATACCAAACTATATGGTACTCGGCAATGGGAGCCTTGTTGATATTTCTAACCCTTCGTCGCCATCTCTTGCGAGCAATGTTAGTTTTTCTGGATTCTCTACATCGGTGTTGGTTGAAAACGACTACGCCTATTTTGGCACAGGTATGAATGTCCAGTTAATAATTGCGGACATTTCGAATCTCAATTTCCCATTGCAAGTTGGATACAAACATTTTCCACTACAAAATGATGGTGTATTTGGGATGGCAAAGAAAAATGATATTCTTTATTTAGCAATGGGTATTGATGGAATCTTCAGTGTTGATGTCTCGAATACCACAAATCCTATTGTACTAGACTCCCTAATTATTGAAAATGGACAATCAAGAGATGTTGTTACCAGCGGTGAATATGCCTATGTCGCTCATGGAAATGGCTTAAAAGTGCTGGACATCAGCAACCCTTCAAGTATTGAGCTGCTTACCACGATTGGCGGAGGATACAATTGTATTGATCTGAATGGCAATTTTGTCTTTCTAGGAAAAAGTTCAGGAGGCATCGATGTTTTCGACATAACTATTCCATCAAGTCCTGCGCCAGTATTTTCAATACCAAACTCGGGCGGCACCGCTTGGGACATTAAAAGTAAAGAAGATCAAATATATCTAGCTACTAATAGTGAAGGTTTATACATCTATAAATTTAATAGTGATTCTGCAGTAGAAATGGCCAGTTTTGCAAATGCTGGAAACGGTCAGAGCTTTAGTGTAGCACTTCAGGATAGCCTTATTCTCTTGAGCGGATTGATAAATGGAGTTGCCATTTTACAATACGATAGTTTAGGCGTTGTTGGAATAGATTCTGAAAAACAATTTGATCAATTTAAGATCTTTCCAAATCCAGCTAAAGATTACATTGAGTTTAATCCGCTGGAAGAGGAAATAACGGAAATAGAGGTCATAAATAGCTCTGGAAAGACTGTTCTGAATCTGAACTTCTCAAATGCAAATCGATTAGACATTTCAACTTTATTGCCTGGAAACTACATCTTACTTTTCAAAGGAAAACAACATATCTGGCGAAGAAGGTTTATTAAAATAGACTAATAAAATCTTGTATAAAAATGATTCGGGAGATCAGCGTAAAGTAGCGTAGCACTAAAACTCTTGCCACCACTTTATATTTATGCTCTCTGAGGTGCTGAATTGTTGCCCCAATCGAGGATAAGAAATGTTCAACCCGAGTTGTTTTGCATGAGCCTCAAAATCATTCGCTGGCTCTTCCCAAGGATGCATGGCCAAGGCGAATCCACACCAATGGACGGGCATGGCTTTCTTCACTCCCGCGTCAATGGCGGCTTGCACACTCTCATCGGGAAAAAGGTGAATTTGCCTCCACAGCTCATTGTATTGCCCACACTCCATGAAACCAAAATCAAAAGGGCCAAGCCTCTCCCCTACTTCTTTGAAATGCTCTCCGTATCCACCATCACCGCTAAACCAAATGTTTTCCTCTGTCGTCTTAAAAACCCATCCACCCCAAAGTGATTTTGCCCGATCTGTAATTCCTCGACCCGAAAAATGCCGGGTTGGAGTAAATGTTATCTGGACACCTTCGAAATTCAATTCATCCCACCAATCGAACTCAGAGATCAACTCTGCATCAACTCCCCAGGAAACGAGATGACGCTTAACACCCAATGCCACATAGTACTTCTTTGTCTTGGCCTTTAACTTCTGAATGCTGTCATAATCGAGGTGGTCATAATGATCGTGACTGATGAGCAGGAGATCAATTTCCGGGAAATCATCAATGAGATTCAAGGTGTTCTCTGCAAATCGCTTGGTCTTGAAAGGCGCTATTGGTGAAGCATCAGAGCCTAACATGGGGTCGATTAAAATCGTCATTCCCATCAATCGCATGAGTAGCACGGAATGTCCATACCATATGAATTTCCCCTTGCTCTCTTCTGACAGAAAAGATTCCTTATTGAAAGTAGCGACCGACAAAGGATTTTGTGGCTCCCTGACCTTTCGGTTCGTCAGTTGCTTGTAGAGCAAACCTGGAATATCCTTTGCGCCGATGGCCATGCTCGTGTCAATCAAGTTTTCAAACTTTCCTGATTTCCAATTCGGAGATTGCTGATAACCGTTCAAGGCATCTGCGCTAATCTTACCCCCGAATTGTTTTCTAAATTTTTTGATCAATTTAATTCTAGATTTAAATCCTTACGCTAAGCCTTTGTCAATTCACAGCATCACCCGGCGATCATTTCGCTGTCAAGATACCCTCATCGATTAAGTTCTGAAAGGAATCTTCCATCGTTTCTTTCATCGGCCTGAATTTCATTCCAAGTTCATTCTTAATCTTAGAGTTGTCTGCATTCCATGCTACATTTACATTCTTGCGGATGAAATCACGGGTAAACAGCTTATTCGTATATGGACCAACGAGCATCAATAGCCATTTGGGCAATGCCTTTTTGGGCAATGGGAAACGGTTTCCATATTTGGGAAGCAAGACTTGGCCCATCTCTAAGAAATTCGTTGCATGTGCCGAAGTGATGTATCTGCCTTTAGCGGTTGGAGTGAATCCAGCTTTAAAATGAGCCTCAGCCACATCCCTAACATCTACCAAGCCAATTCCTATTTTTGGAGCACCCATCTTCATTTCACCCCCACCCAACATCTTGAGAATATTGATGCTTTCAGAAGTAGTGTTCCCTGGATTGAGGGCTGGCCCAAGAACTAATGACATATTTACCGTCACCAAATCCCACTGTTTCTGCCCCTTCTCTATTTCCCAAGCTTTCTGCTCGGCTAAGGTCTTAGAATAGGAATAGGGCTGATACTCCAATGATGAAGTTGTATTCCAAATTTCCTCAGTTATTTTGCCCCCAGGAGCATTCACTGTATCGATGGCATCAGTATATATCGCTGCACAACTGCTTGTCACCACAACCCTTTTCACCGAACTCACTTCACTGGCTGAGTTCAACACATTAGCCGTTCCGTTCACTGCAGGATCGATAAGTTCCTTTTGTGGATCCTTAAAATCAGAAGTGAATGGCGACGCCGTATGATAAACCAATGCGCAGCCTTCCATGGCTTCTTTGTACGAACCGGGCTTCATTAAATCACTAGCGAAGAATTTAATCTGCCCTTTTGACTTCGCCGCTGCTTCTTTCAAGTGGGCTATTTTTTTTTCGTTCTTCGGGTCACGGACAGCCGCATGAACTGTGACTCCCTCGTCGAGCAATCTTTTTACTACCCAACTAGCGACATATCCATTCGCTCCTGTAACCAACACTGGCATTGACTTTTCTATTGTTGTCATAATTATTTTGTTCTAGATTGATGGGACAAATATCACAGTTCAACTTTCGATTACTTAACACCTATTCCTGAAAGTAGAACACAAATCGTGGAATCGAGAATTCTGTGATTATTATAATTCTCACTTTAGGGGGATGGGAATGATTCTAGGCTGAATTAAATCTCCAATTAATTCAATAAATAAAAATGTAAAACAGAAACAATCTCTCAATTCAACAAGCTTCTACTTCGGTATTGATTTGGAGTCATACCAGTTCTTGCCTTAAACAACCGACTGAAATAATGCGGATAATTAAATCCAAGTTTATAAGCAACCCCGCTGATGGAGTCAGTATCGCTGAGTAGAAGATCTTTCGCTTTTTCGACCACAAAGTGATTGATATGATCTTTGATGGACATGCCTGTTTCCTTCTTCAAGAGATCGCTTAAGTAATTCGGCGATAAATGAACCGCCTCGGCGAATAGCTCGATGGAAGGCATGCCAATTTTGACGAAATTCTCCTGCTTGTAATAATCCATCAGCAAAGCCTCGAACTGACTCACAACATCGGAGTGTTTGGCAGTGCGGGTATGGAACTGCCTTTCGTAATAGCGTAGACTATAATTCAACAGCAACTCAATCGTGTTCACTATAACTCGTTGACTATGCCCATCAATACGTGAAGTGATTTCAGAACGAATAAGTTGAACGCAGTCATTCAGGGAATTCTGTTCTGCATCTGATAGATGAAGTGCCTCATGAACATCATATGAGAAAAAACCATAATCTCCCATTCGCTTTCCGAGATCCGTATTTCTGATTAAATCTGGATGAAAGAAAATCATCCAGCCGTGAATATCACCCAGCTTCTGTTCTTTATTCACTGAAGTCACTTGATTGGGAGCGGTGAAAATTAAAACTCCCTCATTGAAATCGTAGGTATTCCGTCCATAGTCCATGCCACAACTACCATCTTTCAAAGCGATAGAATAAAGCTCTGTTCGCATTTTCTTACCTATCCAATCCGAACCGATCTCCCATTTGCTCACATCGACTACTGAAATGAGCGGATGAGTTGGCTTGTCGAATCCACACATGGCGTGCAACTGACTGATAGACTCGATATGATGAATTTCCTTAGTCATTCTCTTTCTCATTTTACGATTCCCAAAGTTGGGCTTAAGAATTGGAAGATACTAACACGAATTACGGATTAGCTTACACCAATTCCACTTTCAGTATTCCATCGCCCTATTATTCTCGTTTTAAAGTATCTTCGAAGAGATTTATTGTGGACGAAACACTCATTTTCATCCAACTGAAAAAGAAAAGTATTTTATTAAGCTGAAAGATAAAATCAGAATAAATGATGAACTCAAAAGAATACATTAAGCAAGGAGAAGGTGAAAATTACAATTACTCGCAAGATCATTGCTTCATTAAATTGTCATCGAGACAAACGAATGGAGAGTTATGTCTGATTGAAGACAGCATAAAACCTGGATTTCATTTGAAACGCCACCACCATAAACTGATGACAGAGGTTTTCTATATGTTGGAGGGTGAACTTGAACTTATTTTTGATGATGAATCAATAATTCTACGAGCTGGGGACACGGTTACTGTTCCTCCAAATGTATGGCATGAAGCAATTTCTCCGGGTGGAGGTAAAATGCTTACCATATTTAAAAATGGTGAATTTGATGTATTCTTAGAAGAACTTTCAACTATGACAGATTCGGACTTTGCGAATGAAGAATTGATGAAATCTGTTTCTGCGAAATATGACATTTACGAAGAATAGATCTTCAAAGAATCGCAAGTACCCAAGTCCAAATAACCATAACCTGCCACAATGCAAATGCAATCATCCGAACTAAACAGACTCATTCAAGGCATTCCTAAGGCTGAGCTTCACTTACACATCGAAGGGAGTTTTGAACCTGAGCTCATGTTCGAAATAGCTAAAAGGAACAACATTCGTTTAGCTTACGATTCCATTGAATCATTGAAGAAGGCCTATAAATTCAATAATCTTCAAGAGTTTTTAGATATCTATTACGCTGGAGCTCAAGTACTCATCCACGAACAAGATTTCTTCGATTTGACTTGGGCTTACCTCTGCAAAGTTCACAGTCAAAATGTAGTGCATGTTGAAGTCTTCTTCGATCCTCAGACCCATACCGATCGCGGAATTTCATTCGATACTGTGATCAAGGGAATCTACAAAGCCCTCGAAAAAGCCAAACTTGAATTCAATATTTCGTACAAATTAATCATGTCTTACTTGAGGCATCTGAGCGAAGAAGAAGCATTCAAAACACTTGAATCATCTCTTCCTTTCAAGCATATAATTGATGGGGTTGGATTGGATTCCTCGGAAAAAGGTAATCCTCCGAGTAAGTTTGTAAATGTGTTTAAAGCATCGGCCGAACATGGGTATAAATTGGTTGCCCATGCTGGAGAAGAAGGTCCTGTAGAATACATTTGGGAAGCACTAGATCTATTGAAAGTCGAACGAATAGATCACGGCAATCGCTGCTTGGACGACGAAGTCTTGGTGAAGCGATTGGTCGATGAGAAGATAGCTTTGACCCTTTGTCCACTGAGTAATGTTGCCCTGAAAGTCATCCAGAAAATGGACGAGCATCCTGTAACAAAAATGCTAGAAAAAGGAATCGCAGCGACGATACATTCCGATGACCCAGCCTATTTCGGAGGATATATGAATGAGAATTTCTACGAAACTGCTCTCGCCTTGAACCTCAGTAAAGATCAATTGAGGCAACTGTCTATCAATGCTTTCGAGGCAAGTTGGCTAAGTCCTGATGAGAAAAATCAACGCATTTCTCAGGTAAAAAACTACTTCAATTCTTACAAGTAAATTCGAATTCTTTCCGGCTGAAAATAGTTTGTCATTGGTGGAAATCAATCCGAATCACTGAGCTCATTTTTTTTAACTTGCTTGTTCGCTATGATAGAATTTATACTCAACAATGAGCATGTGAAAACGTCGGTGAAACCGGGAGTTACCCTCCTTGATTTCATTCGAGACATCCGGCAATTGAAAGGCACGAAAATCGGCTGTCGCGAGGGCGATTGTGGTGCCTGTACTGTTCTAGTGGGAGAGATGAATGGCGACAATCTTGCCTATCAAAGCATTACGGCCTGTCTCTCTCCATTGGGAAACGCAAATGGAAAGCACATTGTCACTGTAGAAGGGATCAATCTGCCCAAAACATTGAATACCGTGCAACAGGCAATGACCGATAACTACGCAACTCAATGCGGATTTTGCACACCAGGATTTGTAGTTTCTATGACGGGTTTCGCTTTAGGAAACAATCAAGATTCCACTTGTAACGATGCCATCAGCGGAAATATATGCCGATGTACTGGCTATAAATCGATTGAAAAAGCCGGACTTGAATTAGAAACTAAACTCCAACAAAAGGATAAAACCGATCAAGTAGGATGGCTCATCAAAGAAGGATTTCTTCCCAGTTACTTTGAAACTATCCCCGAAAAATTAAAAGGACTGCAGAAAGAATCCTCCACACCCCAGCCTTCTCCGGGTGTAAAGGTCGCCAATGGAACAGACCTCTATGTTCGTCATGCCGATAGCATGGCGGAAAACAATATTGAGTTAATCGCAGATCAAAAAGAGCTTAAAGGAATTTATTTTTCTAATGGAATCTGCACGATAGGAGCAAACACGACTGTCACAGAAATAGTTAATAATAAAAGGCTTCAATTTTTATTTCCAAAAATGAAGGAGTTCATGAAGCTCGTTTCTTCTGAGCCCATTCGCAATATGGGAACACTAGGGGGAAACTTTGTAAACGCTTCGCCCATTGGAGATATGTCTATTTTCTTCTTGGCTTTGAATTCAAGTTTGACCATTCAAGGGACGGACGGCAGCGACAGGCAGATTCCTTTCCAGCGCTTTCACAAGGAATATAAGGTGATTGATTTACAGGAAAATGAAATCGTAAAATCCATTTCGTTTCAAGTGTTACAAGCTGACGACAGCTTCAATTTTGAGAAGGTTAGCAAGCGAACACATTTGGATATTGCCAGTGTAAATTCTTCTGGAAAATTTACTGTAGCTGACAACAAAATAACGGAGGCTCATGTCTCACTTGGAGGCGTTGCTGCCATTCCCAAGTATTTGTTCAAGACCAGTGAATATTTGCTCGGGAAGACTGTATCTACTGAAACAGTGCGACAAGCTGAATCTATTTTACAGGCTGAAATTTCACCAATTTCTGATGTTCGAGGAACTTCAGAATACAAAAGACTATTGGCGAGACAATTGTTCTATGCACATTTCATCGAATTGTTTCCAACTCAAATCGAACTCGATAAACTGATCGCCTCATGAAAAACATCGACAGCTTTACCCACGTTCGAGGAGAATCGCTATTCGTAGATGATTTGATGTTGCGTCAAGATGCTTTAATCGGATTGTGCTTCGATTCACCCAAGGCACACGGAAAAATAGTATCGGTAGACTATTCCAAAGCTGAGGCATTGGAAGGAGTCGTCAAAATATTTACGTTCAAAGATGTACTTGGCGAAAATCAAATCGGGGGAATAATTCCAGACGAGCCGCTGTGGGCGGAAGACGAAGTTCATTTCTGGGGGCAGCCCATCGCTTTTATCGTCGCTGAAACTGAAGCCATCGCCAAGAAGGCCAGAGCATTAATCAGCATCGATATTGAAGAATTACCTGTCATCACGACAGCGAAAGAAGCCAAGGAAAAGGGTAGTTTTATCAATGCTCCACGCTCATTTAAACTGGGCGATTCGAAAAGTGCTTTCTCCGAATGTGATTATGTTTGGCAAGGAGAGACCTTTTCCAACGGACAAGAACACCTCTATCTAGAAACTCAGGGATGTTATGCCCTCCCACAGGAAAATGGGAATATAAAATTGATTTCTTCTACCCAAGGGCCTACCGCTGTGCAAAAAATTGCTGCTAGAGTCTTGGGCATCCCCATGCATAAAATTGAGGTTGATGTCATTCGATTGGGTGGAGGTTTCGGAGGCAAGGAAGACCAGGCAACTCCCTGGGCTGTAATGACTGCAGTTGCAGTTCAGCACCTCAATCGTCCGGTGAAATACATGCTCAACCGCCACGACGATTTACGCATGACGGGCAAACGCCATCCCTACTCCTCCTTCTACAAAATTGGATTAAATAAAGATTTAAAAATACAAGCCTTTGAAGTTGAGTTCTTACAAAACTCTGGGGCGGCTGCAGATTTATCTCCTGCCATTGCAGAGCGGACTTTGTTTCACGCAACCAACAGTTATTTCGTTCCAAACGTGAGCACTACAGTATTTAGCTGCAAGACCAATCTCCCACCAAACACTGCCTTCCGCGGATTTGGCGGTCCACAAGGAATGTTCGTGATAGAAAGTGCCATAGCAGATGCCGCGGCTAGAATCGGAGTTGACAAAAGAGAAATCCAAGAAGCAAATTTATTGGCAGAGAACGATGAATTTTCTTACGGCCAAATCGCAACACAAGTAGAAGCTAGAAGCACTTGGTTTTCCGCCAAAGAGAAATACAACTTAGATAAATTAGAAGAGGAAATAATAAGATTCAATAAAGAAAACTCACTATTTAAAAAAGGCATTTCATTGATGCCAATTACTTTCGGCATTTCATTCACCAACACCATGATGAATCACGCGAGGGCGTTGATACACATCTACCAAGATGGAAGTGTTGGAGTTTCCACAGGAGCTGTTGAGATGGGACAAAGCGTCAACACTAAAATGGTGCAAGTCGCTCAATCTGTCCTCGGAATTTCTGCCCACAAAGTAAAGCTAGAAACAACGAACACTACTCGTGTTGCGAACACCTCCCCTTCGGCTGCAAGTTCAACAGCAGATTTAAATGGTAAAGCCGTAGAAATGGCCTGCAACACATTGATTGAGCGATTGACAAATGTCGCGGCGAAAATGCTTGGGGCTGAAGAAAAGAACATCTGTTTTCAAGACGATTCTGTTTTCATTGCCGGCAAGAAGTCAGCACTAACTTGGGAAGCAGTTATTGCACAGGCCATGGTAGAACGGGTTTCCCTGTCTGAGAACGCACATTACGCCACTCCTACCATCCACTTTGATAAATCCAAAGAGAAAGGACATCCTTTTGCCTACCACGTTTACGGAACAGCAATCACAAGTGTAACCGTCGATTGCTTGAGGGGCAAGTATGAAATTGACGCTGTCAAGATTGTTCATGATTTCGGAAAATCGATGAACATGGGTATCGACCTCGGACAGGTGGAAGGTGCTTTAGCGCAGGGAATTGGTTGGATGACCATGGAAGAAATTGCCTACGACAAAGACGGTCGATTACTTTCAAATGCGCTTTCCACCTATAAAGTTCCAGACATTTTTTCAGCGGCAAAAACAGTAGAGACCATTGCATTGGAAACCGAAGGAAATGACTTGGCCATTCAGAAATCAAAGGCCGTGGGCGAGCCACCATTAATGTATGGAATAGGCGCCTACTTTGCCATTCAGCAAGCGGTGAAGGCATTCAACCCCAATTACAAACTAAAATTCCATGCGCCTTTCACTCCCGAGAAAGTCTTGATGGCATTGTACGAGAAATAGGCCTATTAAACTTCAATTCACCATACAAAACGCAGTCCGCGGTGCTATTATTTATAGCGCAGGAGATACCATTGCCGCAGTTTTGTTGGACGAATTTTCTATTTATCGCCTGCTCGGGATGGTATTACTCGGAGCAACGCTTTACGCTTTTGAAATCCCAAATTACTTCGCCTGGATAGACAAGAAAACCTTGGCTTTAATTGGAATAAAAAAAACACTAGCCAAGACAGGATTGGCCATTGCCTACTTCAATCCCCTGTGGATCTTCAGGCATTTGGCTTTTATTAAATTATTCTCAGGAAATTATATTCAGATCAACACGGATCTCCTCCTCATCTCCTGTTGGTCCTTCTTGGCAAATATTCCTATTTCCTTTGTTGCCAATTACATGATTCAGAATAAGGTAAAGCTCGACTGGCGATTTGTAGCCAGTGCAATTTTCTCTGCCTTGATGGCCATTTACTACGCATTAAGTGAAAGCATTTTTCAATGATATTCTGGCAACATATCGCCGATAGACTAGCAGACGGTCAGAAGCTCTATGTCTTAACCGTCATCGCCAATTCTGGAAGTTCACCCGGACGAAGAGGATTCAAAATGCTAGTCGCTCAAGATGATTTCATATTCGGTTCTGTAGGCGGAGGAGTTATGGAGTTTACTTTGGTCGATGAAGCTCGAGAACTTCTGAAAGAAGAGAATCCTCCGACATTCATTAAAAGGCAAATTCACCGAGGAAAGATCAAAGACGGTTCAGGAATGATTTGTTCAGGAGAACAGACAATTGCTTTTCATTGCATAGATTCTAATAAGATTGCAGTTATAAACGATATAATTACTTATTTAGAAAAAGGTAAAAAAGGACTTTTTAGCTTGACTCCCGACTCTTTGAACTTTTCGAGTGAGGAATCTGCAACTCATTTCAAAACACAAATTAACTCCGCAACAGATTGGCTGTTTGAAGAGCAGCTTGGATTTCAAGACACCCTCTACATCGTTGGTGGTGGTCATGTCGGGGTGGCAGTTTCAGAAGTCTTCCTAAAACTCGGATTCTATATTGTAGTTTTTGACAACCGTGAAAACTTAAATACGCTAGACAACAACCTGTCCGCCCATCAAAAGAAGGTGGTCGATTACAATCAAATCAGTGAATACATTCCACCTGGGACTTCGAGCTATGTCGCCATCATGACCAACACCTATACCGACGACAAATTGGTTCTCAGTAAACTCATCCACAATGGTTACAAGTATATTGGTGTATTAGGGAGTAAGTCCAAGCTAAAAACCCTGTGGAAGGTGATGCTTCAAGAGGGTTTTTCGCGGGAAGAGTTGGACAAGGTTCATGCGCCTATTGGACTGTCGATAAAGAGCGAGACACCGGAAGAGATAGCGGTGAGTATAGCGGCGGAGGTGATAGGGGTTAGGAATAGGAGGAAGTGAGAATGGATATTATTTTTAAGTCGAAACAAAGGAACGAAGGTAAAATGGATATAACAGCAAAACGTTTATCCGCCGATAAAACGCAATACATTTACCCCTACGTTAGCCTACATTCTGACCAACCAATAATCAAATGATAAAGTTTTTTAGAAAAATTAGACAACGACTACTCGCTGAAAGTAAAGTCAGCAAATATATCTTGTATGCAATTGGAGAAATTGTGCTTGTGATGATAGGTATTCTCCTTGCCTTACAAGTCAATAATTGGAATGAAGGAAGAAAGGACCGCATAAAAGAACAAGTTGTCCTCAAACAACTACAGGAAGATTACCAGGCCAATTTTACGCAACTTGAAGAAAAAATGACCACTAGGGGCAGGATAATTTATTCGGCAATGAAATTGTTACAGGCATTTGACCAACCCGCTGGAATTATACGTGACAGCCTTGTTAAAGAACTTGCTAACGCTTTTCACGACCCAACCTACGACCCTATACAGAATGACTTAACAAGTTCAAGTAATTTAATTTTAATCCGCAACCACAAATTAAAACGCTTACTGTCAAATTGGTCGTCAGATGTTGTGGGGGTACGGGAAATTGAAGTGACTTGGAGTAACACTGTAAACGGGGAATTCAGTTTAATTCTGTCAGAATTAGGTCTGGGTAGAGATGTCTCTAATAGTTTCATAAACAATTCTCAACATCTTTGGCTATTAGATCATAACGAGGAGTCATACAAAATTGAAATTGGAACCTCAAAGCTGGTTGCCCCCTTGAATGAAATCTTAACTAATAGGAAATTGGAAGGTACACTTGGAAGCGCTATTACTTTGAATAAAGCGGCAAACCTGCAATCTGAGGCCTTACGTCTGAGAATCCAGAAGATTTTAGATTTGATTAAATCGGAATTAACAAACTAACGAAAGCACTAACCAATGATAAAATTCTTTAGAAGAATTAGACAAAAATTGCTGGCTCAAAACAAGTTCAGCCAATATCTAATTTACGCAATTGGGGAAATCATATTGGTCGTTATTGGAATTTTGATTGCTTTACAATTAAATAATTGGAACACCGACCATAAGGCGAGTATCGAAGAAATTGAACTTTTGACAGAGATGCAATTTAATCTCGAAAAGGATATGAATGATTGCATTTGGAACATTAATAAAAACAAAGAATTATATAATTCGAACTTGATAGTACTTAAGCAAATTGAAGAACGAAAGCCCTTTATTGATTCGCTTAATGTACATTATGGAAATCTTTTAGGAACAACTACTCAACTGAGAAACTTGTCTGCATATGACCACCTTAAGTCTAGAGGAATAAACCTCATTAGAAATGATAGTTTAAGACAACAAATAACTACAGTTTATTCCGCTCGTTATTATTATATTGAAATGAAAGAACTTGAATATGATAATCAGATTCAATTAAACCAAGTCATACCACAATTAAACGGCAAGATTATTATTGATAATATTTCAAAAACCGGGTATCCAATTGATTTAGAAAACTTATACGATGATAATTCTTTGAAAGGAACACTGCGAACAAACGTAGACGTGAAACGATTTATGATAAAAGCTTATAAAAATCTCGAAAGTGATTTGAGGAACTTGATAGAACTAATTGACATTGAACTAAACACTCGAAAAAATTAAATTTGTAAAAAAATAACTAAAGCACAACATGAATTTCATAGCCCCTAACTCAGAACTGTAGACATCAAATGTTGATTTCGAAATGTCTATTCCGAAAAATTCCCTAACTTCATTCATTGGATGAATTTTTATTGGAAAGAACATTATCTGCCGACTTGCATCCACACTTCGACTGGCTCAGCACAACGCTTGTAAAAAGTCTCTCTAGGACTACAGAACTGATCGCAATGAAAGTAGAAGAAGCGCGGGGACTATCCATGTTGACGAGTTATATACCCACTGTATATATGGGTCTTAATCCACGCTTCAGTTCTTTCTGGTTTACACCTTAAATATACTGAGGGACAAGCTTAAGCTGTATATGCGACAATGCTCCCTAAACGGTCGCACTATGCATATACGGGACGTTATGTGCAATCAAAAAAATGACAAACGAACAACTTTAAAATAAAAAACTTTGAAAACAGTAATTGCTCTAAAATGTGTTTTTTTACTTTTGATAAATTCGTCTTGTAAAAATGTCATTGAAACGGAAGGCTACGTAAATGTCGAAGGTGGCAAAATATGGTACAAAATTATGGGGGAAGGCGATGGAATTCCTCTATTAGTTCTTCATGGTGGGCCAGGTTCGAGGAGTTGTTCAATGATCCCTGGACTCTCTCTATTGGCTAAAGACCGTCCGGTAATATTCTATGACCAATTAGGTTCGGGAAATTCGGACAGACCTACTGATACAACCCTTTGGAAAACTGAACGATTTGTGAATGAAATAGACATATTAAGAAGTGCATTGGAATTGGATGAACTGCACATATTGGGACATTCTTGTGGTAGCACATTTTTAATAGAATACATGATTACAAAGCAACCGAAGGGAGTGAAATCTGTAATTTTCTCTAGCCCACATATCAGCAGTACTGATTGGATGGCAGATGCCAAAATTTTACTTTCTCAACTACCTGTTAATGTTCAGGACACGATTTTTAAATACGAAGCTTTAAAGAATTACATCGCACCTCAGTATCTTGCCGCTACTGATTCGTTTTATGTTAGACACATGTCCAGAAAGAGTTGGCCTATTATACCTAACATAGAATGTGAAAATGTACCCGGATTCAACGATCAAATTTATGAATATATGTGGGGCCCAACGGAGTTTAATATTACTGGCACCCTTAAGGATTTTGATAGAACAGCTGACCTATATAAAATTACCGAACCAATCCTTTTTATGGCAGGTGAATATGATGAAGCAAGACCAGAAACCATGTACAAATATCAAAAATTATCTAGGAATGCAAATGTTGAAATTATTGACGATGCCGCACATAAGACAATGATCGATCAACCAGAGAAAGTTTATGAAGTCATAAGTAGGTTTCTTAAGAAAGTTGAAAATAATAAATAAAGACTGCACACAATCGAGTAGACGGCTCGGCCCCTGATTAGGAGCGGAGTGCGCCTCTCACACCACCGTACATACGGGTCTCATATACGGCGGTTCGTTAAATCAGGACTTTACATTGTGGAAGTACTCTAGCATATTTCTATAACCTTTCATTCTAAGACATGTTTCAGTGATAGTAGTTCGTAGAATAGGGCTATTTTCATGAGCGTATGTTTTCAATTGAACGAAAGCTTGCTTGGCAGCTGAGCAACTGCCCAGCGACCCATTACTCATAAAATAATTTGATTTTTAATGTATTTGTGAACGCTTGCGCTAAGTTCTAGTGTAGACACCCCATTATTTAGGACAGCTTTTAGTGTTATCTAAGTTTGTTTCAAGCTGCATATTCATATCTGGATATGGGTGTTTCATCATTCAATGACTGATGTCTTCTTTCATGGTTATAGTAAT
>Ga0222689_1000105_pt1 | contig 46569 bp, 63 predicted proteins | sample AntAcemetage1231_FD_179838 | JGI IMG/M metagenome (GOLD analysis project Ga0222689, IMG submission 179838) | Saline water microbial communities from Ace Lake, Antarctica - #1231 | ecosystem: Environmental > Aquatic > Non-marine Saline and Alkaline > Saline | place: Antarctica: Ace Lake...
AAATTACTAAAATCATCTTTCTTAAATTCACTAAAACATTTATTGGTAACAAAACTAGCTCTAATAAGAGCAAACTGAACCTTGTTCTCTTCCTTTATTATTTCCCTTATCTTTTCGTAATCCAAAATATCTCCTAAAAATTAAATTGCTTATTAAATCTTAATTTAAAACTATCAATATCTTGATTGAAAAATATAACGTCAGGAGAAGCTCCTGCATACTTGTTTCTAACTGAATGTGTATAGATAGCTTCTAAATCTCCGAAAATGCCACCTATAGACCAATCTGCCCTATCTCCGTAATGATTAAACGAATACATAGAAGCTCTTGGTGCTGTGTACTGCTGGCTAAACCCTAATCCGAAATATGCACCATATATTATATTGGTTAATAGATCATCTTTATAAATTATTGGAACTATATCAATAACCTTAACACTAGCCTTGGCCAATAGCTCAAGGCCAGCATCTCCGTTTACTATCTTAAAGTTCTCAACGCTGGTGGTGAAATTAACAACACCAGCAAAGCTGAGAGATACTAATAATATTAGTAAAACTTTTTTCATTACTCGTTAAGACCTCCGAAAGCATCGAACTTATCAGAATATGGGTCGTTCTTATCACAAACCAACTTCTCGGCATCGGTCATATCACTATACATTTTAATAGTATAAGTGTTCATGCCTTTTGCTGGCTCACTTATCTTAGCGTTTGCGTTAGTACCATCTACGATTCCACATAGACTACCTACGTATAACGCTACTGCGATAATACCTGTCAAAGCTAAAACACTAATCGAACCGTTTCTTTTACCCATATCTGTCTCCTTTTCTTTATTGCGCAACAAAATATTAACTTTTATAAATCAGTAAACGATAATAGTAGTATTAGTAGTAGTTTCATTACCATGTTGCTATCGCTATTCTTTTCCAAGTGTTTGTTGCGGTACACACATAAATATAATCAGCATCATAAGCTATTGTTCCTGCTGTTCCAGTAGCAGAAGCACTAGCTGGTGTTTTAGTTGTTGTGATTAAATCTCCGCCAACGCTTACATCTCCTGCAACATTAACATCTGCTGTGTAGGTGGATTTCCAGATAGAACCATTATGAACACAAGCATATAAATCATTGCCGATAGCTGTCATTCCATGCCAACCTTTATTCCCTGTAACCAAATCAACGAAAGCTCCACCATCAGTAGACTTCCAGATAGAACCATTATAAACACAAGCATATACATCGTTGCCTATAGATGTCATTCCAACCCAACCTGTATTCCCTGCAACCAAGTCAACAAACGCTCCACCATCAGTAGACTTCCAGATAGAACCATTAAAAACACAAGCATATACATCATTTCCGATAGCTGTCATCTCCAGCCAATTTTTATTCCCTGTAACCAAATCAACAAACGCTCCACCATCAGTAGACTTCCAGATAGAACCATTATAAACACAAGCATATACATCGTTGCCTATAGATGTCATTCCACGCCAAGCTTTAGTCCCTGCAACCAAGTCAACGAAAGCTCCACCATCAGTAGACTTCCAGATAGAACCATTATTAACACAAGCATATACATCGTTGCCTATAGATGTCATTCCAACCCAACCTGTATTCCCTGCAACCAAGTCAACAAACGCTCCACCATCAGTAGACTTCCAGATAGAACCATTATAAACACAAGCATATACATCATTTCCGATAGCTGTCATTCCATGCCAACCTTTATTCCCTGTAACCAAATCAACGAAAGCTCCACTTTCACCTTCTCTAACCTTGATGCTCTCAATAGCAACAGTTTTACCTGTGCTGGGTGCTTTAATTATCGGCATAGTTGATTCTATTGCTGTTAATGGGCCATTAACATTTATCTCACTAAAAGTACCTGTAGTACCTGATATGCCACCGCTAGAAGTAACTGCTCCAGCGTTCCATACCCCTGTTGTGATTGTTCCAACGGTAGCTAAATTGGCTATGCTTGTGACATTGGGCTGTGTTGCTTGCGTTGTAGCTGTATCTGGAGCTAGTCCTGCAATAGTAGCTACTGTGCCAGCCTGTCCAGTTGTGTTTTGATTTAATGTAGGGAATGTACAATTTGTTAATGGGCCATTAACATTTATCTCACTAAAAGTACCTGTAGTACCTGATATGCCACCAGTGAATGTACCTGTAGTGGCACTTAATGATCCATCTATTACCGCATCTCCAGAAACTTTTAAGTCTCCAGTTGTCGCTATATTCCCGGCAACTAAACTATCTACAGTTACCGCTCCAGCTTCTAAGAAATTTATGGACGCAGTACCCTCTGATATAAACTGCTCTCTGGCAGTAACTATTTTACCAGTAACCTTTGTTTGATTTATGCTAAACCCGATAGATCCTGTTAACAATATCGATATGATTAATAGGCTGAGATATTTTTTCATTTATTACTCCTTAATTTATATTGATTGCCATTCGGTGCCATCTGACACGATGGTCATCACCCGATTAACAGTTGTCAAAGTTTGTGTAAGTTCACTGTCTATTGTTTCGCTAGCATCACCTGATATGGTTACAGAGTTTTCGCTATCATCTGTTTTCTTGATTGTATATTGCAGTTTTTCTGCTTGTGCCGGAAGTGTTACAACTATCACGTTACTTGTAGCGTTACAGAAAATATATTCCCTGGTAGATGCTGTGTAATCAGCCGTAATAGTTATCTGACTATGGTTTATAAGCTGGTACGGAGTGACATCTCCATATATTACCGCTTCCCCTCCTATTGATACCGGAGATCCTGATATAAAATTAAGAGAGTCTGTCTCGATAGTATCAAGCTGAGATGTTCCTTCAGAGATAAATCCTTCTCTGGCCCTTATAATTTTCCCGATAACTCTTGTTTGATTTATGCTAAACCCTAATGATCCTGTTAACAATATCGATATGATTAATAGACTGAGATATTTTTTCATTTATTACTCCTAATGTTTGTTTGTATACTTTTATTGTACATTTTATTCACAAATTATTCTACATTAAGCTATCTTATCTCTATTAACGCCACTATTCCTTGATCTCCAGCTATTGTACTTAATGTTGTATTTGCTACCATGCTTACCACCTTTACTTTATATTGTATGTTCTTTATTAATTTTTATCAAATTAACCTTATTTTCTTCTATTACCTTGTCGCATACCTTGACCTTTTCTATCTCCAACTTTACCTACTCTGGGTTTATTCCCGCATGAACCTTTTTTATTTGACATCTTGTCCTCCTTATTTTGTAACAACATTAGCTAAACGATAATAGTAGTATTAGTAAAAACTTCTTCATTACCATGTTGCTATTGCAATCCTTTTCCAAGTATCTGTTGCTCTACATACATAAATATAATCAGCATCATAGGCTATTGTTCCTGCTGTTCCAGTAGCAGAAGCACTAGCTGGTGTTTTAGTTGTTGTGATTAAATCTCCGCCAACGCTTACATCTCCTGCAACATTAACATCTGCTGTGTAGGTGGATTTCCAGATAGAACCATTATGAACACAAGCATATAAATCATTGCCGATAGCTGTCATTCCATGCCAACCTTTATTCCCTGTAACCAAATCAACGAAAGCTCCACCATCAGTAGACTTCCAGATAGAACCATTATAAACACAAGCATATACATCGTTGCCTATAGATGTCATTCCAACCCAACCTGTATTCCCTGCAACCAAGTCAACAAACGCTCCACCATCAGTAGACTTCCAGATAGAACCATTAAAAACACAAGCATATACATCATTTCCGATAGCTGTCATCTCCAGCCAATTTTTATTCCCTGTAACCAAATCAACAAACGCTCCACCATCAGTAGACTTCCAGATAGAACCATTATAAACACAAGCATATACATCGTTGCCTATAGATGTCATTCCACGCCAAGCTTTAGTCCCTGCAACCAAGTCAACGAAAGCTCCACCATCAGTAGACTTCCAGATAGAACCATTATTAACACAAGCATATACATCGTTGCCTATAGATGTCATTCCAACCCAACCTGTATTCCCTGCAACCAAGTCAACAAACGCTCCACCATCAGTAGACTTCCAGATAGAACCATTATAAACACAAGCATATACATCATTTCCGATAGCTGTCATTCCATGCCAACCTTTATTCCCTGTAACCAAATCAACGAAAGCTCCACTTTCACCTTCTCTAACCTTGATGCTCTCAATAGCAACAGTTTTACCTGTGCTGGGTGCTTTAATTATCGGCATAGTTGATTCTATTGCTGTTAATGGGCCATTAACATTTATCTCACTAAACGTACCTGTAGTACCTGATATACCACCACTAGAAGTAACTGCTCCTGCGTTCCATACGCCTGTTGTGATAGTTCCTACGCTTGTCAGCGAAGATGTTACTACGCTACTAGCTAGTTCTGTACCACTAAGAGTATTTGCATCTGCTGTAACTGTGATAGGAGCTGAACCATCAAAGTCTACTCCGTTAATTGCTCTAGGTGTTTCTAAAGCTGTAGCACTTCCAGCATTTCCTGTTACTGTAGTCTGAACAATATTAGGAGCAGTATTACTAAATACTGTTCCTGTTAGTAGCAAATCATCACCAGCAGTATAAGTCGTGTCTACATAGCTTGTTATATACCCAGCACCGTTAGTTATTGCGTTATTGTTTAAAGATATATTAGCTGTTCCATCAAAACTAACACCTGCTATTGCTCTAGGTGTTAATAATGTTACTGCTGTTGTTGCTGCTCCAGAAGTACAAACTGTATTATCACCTGTATTAGTTCCTGATAAATTGCCAAGATTAGTTATATCTGTTGCTGTTACAAACTTATTAGCCCCTTCGGTTATATCGTCTGTATCATCAGTAGCTATATCAAAGTAATTAGTAGTATCTAATCCAACTTCTCCAGAAGTTACTTTTAATAATCCTGTACCAGTAACAGTTCCATTAGTAAATGTTTGAGCAGGGTCTTGGTCAAGTAAAAGAGATACACCTCCAGCAGTAGTATAATAAGCCAATGATGTCCAAACAGTAGTGCCATCCCCTATTTTTATTTTAAGTGTATCTGTTTCAATTCCCATCTCACCTTGTGCTAATGTTGGGTTTGCCGAAGTCCAATTCGCTTCCGTATCTCTTCTTATTTGTATTCTTGAAGCCATTATGCCCCACCTCCATCTGATATTTGTGATATTAAATACACTGAATTAGCAAATCCACCATCTAAATCGACATTAGAATCAACGTAATATTTATTAGCTATATGTAAATCGCTAGTAGGTGCTATTACAGAAGCACTGCCATTGATTATGCTTTGTGGTGTTGTCTGGTCTAGATGTAGATATGCAGTGAGGTATTTTTCTATAATGTCCCTTAGCTCATCTTCGTTCGGAACCCACCCGACCATCTAGTTTCTCCATTTCTTGCTTATGCTAACTGTTAATTCTCCAGGAGAAGATCCTAAGCTGTCCACCTTGGTCTTTAATTGTATGTATGGAAGCGTTCCTATGTCGAACTCGTAATAAACCTTAGAATAGCCAGTGTCGGTTAGCTGTCTTGTCCTTACTCCGTATAATTCGTACTCTCCGGAATCTAACGAAGACAGGCCGACAACTTTTATATTTAGAGTAAGACTGTCATTTGACGTATAGTCAACATAAATTCCGGCCCTTGTATATCCTTCCATGTTGATAGGATCTCCAATATTTGCATAGTTTGAGCTAACATTAGAAGACGCTACAAGTTCTCCGGCAACAGTAAACTGCTCCCACATATTTTCTATGCTAGGAATACGCCTAGTGAGAATGTTTCCGGTAATATAAATGTCGCTTGCGCTATAATTAGGAATAGTTATATAAGCTCTGCTTCCGGGAAAATCTGTAATAGTTTTTCCGTTGATCATTTCGATATTTGATATTCCGTAAGATCTTCCATCTCTCCACTCAACATTCAGAGAGGCTATGTTCGGTATGTTATATTCTATTGAAGCGTAGCCTCCGATACCGCCTACAACTAAATCTATTGAAGTATTGGCAGATATTACTTGTCCAAAAAAAGAAACTTCTACAAATTCTTCTCCAGCATAAAAATCTGCACTAGGAAGAAACTCTTTTACATAAGCTCCGAATAGGAAACTAAATAAAAATAAAAGTATCGCCTTTTTAAACACGATTACTTTATCCGTATAATATAGTTATTGCGCCAACAGTAGTTCCGTTAGAAGTGCTTAGTATTTTCTGAACTCCGCTAATATCCATCTGGCCAGCAACAACAGTAAGTGTTTTTGCATCTCCTACGCTATTGGTAAACTTCATTGTTCCTCCAGTGCTAAAATAAAGTCCTCTACAGATAAGCATCCTGCTACCATAATATATTGGTTCTACAGTATAATCACTTGTAAGTACAACATTAACAACATCAACTACTTCCTTATTTCCATTAGTCATAATAAACTCCTTAGATTATTTCATTACTTTCATTATCGCAAATTTTTAGTGAATACCCAAGACTATGCTAGAATTTGAAGCTTAATCCAAACGTTAGCGTATTGTCCTGGCCTCTGTTGCTATATACGTTATGGGCCGTAAGTTGTGCTTTTATGTTTTTGTTTATATTAAAGTAAATTTCTGACTTAGACGTAAAGTCTCGCTCAATAAGAGTTGCCGTATATTTAAACCCAAACTCTTTGAAATCCTTCCATGCCTTATACCTCCATGACAACATTATGTCACTTTTCCCTGTTTCTGATACTAGAGCCAGGCTTATCTTATGAGTGAAGAATAAATCATCAAGCATATAGTAAGATCCGATACCTGTTCTTAAATAATCAGAATTCATTCTATTGTGATAAAAGTAGTTAGTGAAAACAAAAGGAACTATCTTGGCCTTTAAATTCCAATCAACTCCAGCATAGATGTCCAATCTAGTCGTGCTAGATGACTCGTAATACTCTCCGGAGACATAACTCTTATGGTAATCATCAGAAGCATCGAAAGAAGCTCCGTATAGCTTATAAAAAGTGCTGTTGTCGTTATAGTGAGAAAGGTCGAAAGAAACAGCCGGGAAAGAAAGCCCGGCTGTTATTAAAAATCCTAATAGAAGAGAGAGTAGCTTATGCTTCATACTTTTTAGAAGCGATAATCTGATCGACTATTTTATCTTTTAAAGTTTCAGTAAGCTCGATCTCATACTTAACAGCTAGCTCCTTAAGCTCTGCAACTGTCATATCATCAAGTAACTTTTCAAGAGGAGAGTCTGGAAGCTCAATGTCCATCTCTATAACCTTCTGAATAATATTAAGCTCAGCATCTCTTCTTGCAACTAGCGCATCAGATTTAGCATTAAGCTTTTCATCATTATCAGCTTTAAGCTTATTGATAACTTTTAAATACTCAGTTCCAACATCTTTAATGTCTTCTTCTCTAGTAGCTTTTAATTCAGAAACCTTTTCTGCGATACCTGCTTCTTCTCTAGCTAACTTACTTTTATAAGTTTCTAGTCTAGCTTGAGCAGATGCTATTTCTTTTTCAACAGTTAGTCTGTCAGTCATAGGCATCTCAGGACTTGTTTTCAACACGGATTCTTGTTTAAATATAAACATCTCGTCCTTAGAAACAGCACCCTTATTCTTAAGCATAGCAGTAACAAGCATCTGTCTAAGTGACTCTACATCTGATCCCATTTTTACACGCAAATCTGATTGTTTGTTCTGCATTTCTTTTATCATGGCTTCTTCTTTAGAATTCTGTAATTCTTGAAGAGCCAAAAGGATATCATCATTTCTAGTATCAATCATTATAAACTTTGCTTTTTCTAAAGAAAAATAAGGTTCAAATTTATAATTCAAAATTAACGTTGCATATAAGCTAACAAGTTTTTCTTTAAACTTTGCGCTATATGGATCAAGCGCTCCCTTTGCTTTTAATTCCTCAAAACAATCAACAACTATTTTTCCAGGAGAAACAGTTATATTAACTCCTTCAACAGCCATCTGTCTTCCTGAGGGAAGCATATATCCTGTAAATTTAACTAAGTAATTGTTCATGGTCAACTCCCTTTAGGTTAATCAGGGTAGCGCTAAGACTACCCTGTCGGTTTATCTATTATCAATCTTATCTTGGCAATACTGGTCTTAACAAATCTTACGATGCGTAAACGAAATCAATAACAATATTGTTCGCAATGTTCTGAGTATCTTTTACCAGAACTCCACCTTCCCAATAGTTAACCCCAATACCTTGCTCAAAGTTATAATCATAATTTTGACCAGTAAAATATGGAGCTGATTGGTGAGAAATATAAGCATTTGCACCAAGAGCCATTACAGCAGAACTAAGAACAATTATCTTATCTCCTGCCTTAAGAACGATAGCATCACCAGAAGCGTTTGCTACGTTAATAGTGTACGAAGTTGCACTAGAACCTAATTTAATAGTTATCCCAGAAATTAATGTACCATCAGCTTGAACTATCTTACAAAGAACTCCAGCACTAGTAGCTCCAGCAGAAGCCATGTAGTCAGTAAGATACTGAGTAAACTCAATAACACCAGAAGTGTCATTAGTGTAATCATCATAAGTGCCTGTATCTGGATCATAAGTTGGAAGACCAACTGTTAAGTCTACATTAGCACTGTTAGCTAAAGATGCAGTATCTTTAGCAATTATAAGTTCAGGTCTTAATGGAGAACCAAACCCTACTCTTGGCTCAACAGGTATGATTGCCATATTCTGTTTTTTACCATAAGCAATTTTTGCTAACGGAGATTCCCATCCATGACCTTCAAAATATGTATCAAGGAAAGCTGAGAAGTCAGTAGAAGCTATCATGGCTTCAGCAACAGTCTCATCAACTAACATTACATATCCCCTAAAGCTATTACCGTTTTCTGAGTCATCTGACATCCAAACTGGAGAAGCATTATAGCGAGCCAAAGTTTTCTTTAGAACAACGAATGTATCGTCATCTAAAATATGAGAAGAAGTGATAGAAGCAAACGCTCCTACAGCACCATTACCGTATGATTTTAAAACAGCACCGCTCATCATTCTTGAAATATCTTGATTCTGTTTATCGTTTGCGTTCCATTCGGAAAGCAAAGATCTTTGGTCCAACATATAATCTGCTTCAGAGATATCAGCATTAGGAATATACTCATCATTCGCAACAGCATGTCTTCTGAACTGAGCTGTATAACTAAAAGTATTTTTTCTTACTTTTTCTTCTTTACCAGTCAATGAAGCCTGATTAGTTACACCAGCACCAATTAATTTAGCTTTGTTATGGTAAGTCATTTTATATGCTTCGCTTGGGCTAGGATATTTAGTTCTTAATCCTGGATCATCTTGTCTCACGATAGCGTTTGAATAATCCTTAAGATATTCAAAAATAGCCATCTCTCTTCTATCATCAATAGCCTGGTCAGACCATACTTCTACAACTGAACCAGCGTTTGAACTTGTGTTAAAATTTAATGTAGTCATCGTTTACCCCTTTATCGTTTTTTGTTTGACCTTACAAAGTTCGCCAACTTCGTAAAATACTTTTGTCTTTCGTCTTTCGGCAGTTTCTTAAATTCTTTAGCGTTTTTCTTGTGATAAGTAGGATCAAAATCCTTCAACTCAGCAGGATCACCACCACCATCATAACCATCACTACCTTCTTCTTTCTCGAACCCATAAGCCTTAGCTCTTTTTTTCTCAGCATCGACTTGGATTTTCAAAGCATCTTTCCTATTCTTTCCAGAACTAAGATGATACTCAAGCATATCCATATCTACCTCAAACCCCGGAAGCTCAGCTTTAACCTTTACCTCGAAATCTAAAACAGTTTTCTTTAGCTCTATCTGCTTTTGTCCAGCTAGCAAAGGAGTTAACATATCTTTCATAGTCCCAAGCATTTCTGTTTTGAACTTCTCCAGATCAGTCCCACTTTTACCAGAACTTTCCAATAGCTTCTTAAGCTCTTTCATTGATACAGGTTTGTCATCCTCCCCTTTATCATCAGCATCACTATCGTCATTGTTGTCTTCTTCTGATTCATCATCAGCATCGTCACCAACTCCATCTAGCAACTCGTCAAGTATATCTTTATCGTCACCATCCTCATTATTATTTTCTTCGTTGTTATTTTCTTTATCGTCTTTTTTTTTGCCTGTCATGTCTTGCCTCCGTTATTAACTTAATCATTTCCAATATAACAATTATTTACTCGAATGTATACACTACGCTGGCTTCGGAACAGTGCCTTGCCCCTGTTGTGGGGATTGTTTCATGTTCGGACCTTGCCCATTTTGCTGTGCCTGAGGATCAACAGTCCCTTGCGTTGGAGCAGGAGGAACCATCTTCGTAATAATCTCCTGGTGTTGTCCCAGGTGAGCAAATATTAACTGTTGCTTATCTTCGCCTAAATCTGCGAAGTCTCTAGTGTTAATAAACTTTATCAAGACTCCAACGTGTTTGAACTGGTCATCAGTAACAGATACGCCAGGCATAGGATCTCCCGATCCAGCTTTGATTATTTGCTCTATCTCATAGTTTTGTTTATCCGTATGTTGATCAATAACATCAAATTCATACATAGTAAGACCAGCTAGATCTCTTAACTTCTCAAAAGGATTAGGCATATCGTTATACAATCCAAACTGAGCTATTTTAAGAGCCATGTCCAGCCTGGCCATTGGCGTATTAGGCATAGACTCGCCTATGTTAACCGAAACATCAAACTTATTAAGATCTTTGTCCTTAAACATTGAATAAGAATAAGACTGCCATCCACGCTCTCGGCCCATAATAGTAACAACTCTCTCGTTAGAATAATTTTTATGAATAACTTTCATCATCTCTTTAAATAAAAACTTAAACCCAACTTGTAGGTTTGATTTAGCGTTACCGATTTTAGTTTCATCCTGGTCGATAAGCATAGCAGTAAGATTCCCACTAGCTTGAGATGTTGGAGAATTCCCTCTTGAAGCTTCTGACTGTCCGCCAGCTTCTCCCCACATCCTAATCCACATATTAAAATCCATAGTCTTTGGATGAGAAGGATCCCATTTAACAGGCAACTGGCCAGGTATCTTAGACGTATACCTAACAATCTCATCTCCGGCCATATCAAAAGTATCTATATCCTGCGATAGCTCTATTGAGTTTTCATCAATAAGCATTTTTTCTCTTTTTGAAAAATCATATTTAGATCTGGTTAACATTTGGTTAATGTCACGCTGGACACTTCTTAGTCCAGTTAAAGGCGTTCTTCCCTGCTTAGAGAAGAAGTTTCTGTAGTATGGTATATATATTAGCTCTGCTTCTAAAGTGATAGTTTCTAGCACCTCAGGCTGACCTCTAAACATATTAGCCACAATAGCCATTTTATTGACCTTACCATCTTTGTAGAAAACTTTAACGATCATAGTCGCATCATTAATCTCGATATTGTTTGAGACACCAGTTCTTTTGCCATTACGTTTATCCCCAAGACCTTGAAGCTCTTTATAGATATCCAAGTACCATCCATCCATAGCGTTCTCTAGTTTATCGGCAGAATATTTCTTCTTATATTTCTCGTTAATATACTCGGTGCTCATAACATCAAAGAAACAAGAATATCTCATTTTCTTCGGATCTTTAGCTAATGGATCAGAGTAAGAAGCTATGTCGCCTATAACCTCTACGTCAATATCGTCAATGTCTTTATTCCAGTACGGAAGCAAGAATACTCCAGCGCATACTAGCTGTACATCAATAAGATCCTGCATCTTGTCTTTAAAGTTTATATTCTCCAGAATACCCTGGAACATTTTCTGATAATTAAGTGCTAGCGTTACATCAGACCAATCTCTAGTCTTAGCAACAACTACCGGAGACGGATTCATTGATAGTATCTTTGATTTAACTGACTCAACATAAGGCACGAACATATTAGCAGTAACCTTTGGAACGTTCTCTGCCGGAACCAGCTCGGTAAATTTTTGGGTTCTCCTGGAGAAATATTGCCATTGCTCGCCATCAAGGAACTTAATATTTAGTATTTTATCAGCAGTCTTTTCTCTATATGGGCCAGACATACTCCAATTATTCACTGCGTTATATGCGATGTTTGCTATTTTCTCATTAGTTAATTTCATAGGAACATATCCTCTTTTCCGTCTTTTTCCTCAGCCTCTTTCGGCTTAGGTGTTTGAACAACTTTCTTAACTTCGTCTATTCTATCAACGGCCTTTATTGTTGCGTATTCTTTGCTTTTCCCTGCAACTGCCGTTAACGTTTTATGTAAGTCCTGAGAATTCTTTGAAGTTATCGTCATAGCCTTAACCACTACAACTCCTAATGTTACGATTGCAAGCGCAACTAATCCGACACTATATTCCACCATCATTAAAATTCCTCGCTCCCTTTTTACTCCCATGATAACCCAACATTCCACCATCTTTCAATATCTTCTTGTATTCTAGGTTCTCAGTTGGCTTGTCATTTCGCTTCTGATAAGAAGGCAATTTCAGCGCCAGATAGTTAGCTATAGCGAACGACATAATGAAGTCATCGTGATATCCCTGGCTTGCTTCAGTGCGTTTATTATCCAGCTCAACATAATGCTCCATCTCTATTAAAAGCTTCTCTGGAAGCGCATGCCAAACCTCGTTAGATTCAAAATCGTATTTAAACTGGTCGATTATCAATCGCTTGCTTCTATCGTTAGTATTCCATCCCCAGCTTCTTAAAGGTTTCCCTTCTTCCATGCCATGATAATATACGTTCGGATATCGTCTTCTGATCAGCTCCTTAACGCAACTGTCTCTAAAATTATTCTCTATAGCTTCGGTAGCATAGTTATAATAAACGCCTAATGTTGCACACCTACTACCAAAAACCTCTGGAGGCGTGTTCATGGCATCGTATAAGGCCATAACTCTTGAAGTGCCTACCTCTAGTATAAACGCTTTGCTTCTATCGCCTTTACTGGTCCCATCGCTAACATCTCCGCCAAGCACATATTTCCTGGAAGGATCCGGTTCGTGATATATCAAGACTTCTCCACCTGGCCGTTCTACGAATACATCCAATACGTCGAAGCTATAAATCTTTATTGGTTTTAAGAAGCAAGCGTCAGGATCGTTTTTATAAATATCTATGAGTCTTGGGCTGAACACCTGGCTTCCGGTTAGAAGAAAGCAATCCTTGTCGTTCTCAGGGTACTTTACCTTGAACACTTCAAGCTTCTCTTCATAGCTTGCGCCTAACATTGATCTTATCTTTGTTCTTCTCCAGGCTATCCGATCATAACCAAGACCATGTTTCTCCATCAGCACTTTTTCTTCTTCGTTAAGAGTTTCGTCAATCATCTTAATATCGGTAGCAGTGACAGTCTGGATATACTCATAGTGATCGTACCAGGTAAAAAATATTCCGTTATATTCGCTCTCGCCTTTAGAAGCTTGTCTATACATATCGGCAAACATTCCATCTCCACCATTAGCGATACTCTCAAAGATAATTACTGTCTCTCCGATATTCTGAGGTACTGTCTCTATAGACTCACCAACTCTTTTTTTAACGTGCTGGCCTGGTATAAAACTGGCCTCAGAGAAATGCAACATACGCACAGTATCTCCGTGAGTAGATAAGCAAACCTGATAGTGACTATTCCTGTTCTTAATTTTGACTTCGTATTTATTACTAGCCTTCAAAGGGAACAGCTCTCTCATAAATTTTGGAAGATTATCGTATGCGAACTGAACACGTTTGAACAGTTTTTCAATAGTGCCATCATCATCGGCAATAGTTCTGGCTTCCATGTTGTCCTCAAACAGACAAGCATCCAGGAACATTATCATAACCAATGTAGTACACATTATCTGTCTAGCCTTAAGAACTATGTCACGGCCAGTGAACTGTTCAAGCATTGATATCTGTATCTCTGTTGGAATAAAAGGGACTGTCTTCCCGGCCTTGTTCTGGATTTTATAGAGTTTCCCAGAAGTTAATCGCCACATTTTGTCGTGTAGCTTCCATCCCTTTTTTTTTTCAGATAGCTTACAGATCTTCTCGAAATCTATTCTCCATTGCTCTACGGCCATTAGCCTCCAGACCTCCCATGAAATCCATCACATTTAACAATGAATATAGGCCCATCCTTGGGCTTTTCTTTTATAATTGGGGAGTAATGTCCATTCTCGCACTTAAACGTTTCAACGCCCTTTTCGGTGAGCTTAAAAACACTACGAGTTTTCTTTTTACAAACGCTACAATATCTTTGGGTCATTCTATGCCCAGATCTTCAAGAAGCCATTCGATACCAGATCCTTTTCCTTTAGCCTGTTTTTTTATCTGAAGAAGTTCTTTTGTAGTCTTAGTGATCAGATTAACGCATTCAAGATATGTCTTAAGAGTTCCTGGATGTAATAAAGCATTAGTTCTGATTATGCCATCCTTATCCGCACTTACATCTGACATATAATGAGCGCAATCCTTAAGCTTCTGTACGTCTGCCTGTATTATTGCTCCAAGCTGGTCCAGCACTTCAAAGTTTGCTGAAAGCTCCTGCTTGTCCTCATCAATAGCTTCCATGCCACCAGTAATAGGTATCATATCGGCCATTACAGAGATAGATCCTGGACTACTTCATAAAGGTCGAATGTTGTCATAGTCTCAATAGCGAGCTTATCGTTTATCTCGATATTAAACTCTTCTTCAATAGCCATAAGAACCTCAACCTTATCCAAGCTGTCCATAAATAGATCCTCTTCAAGATTGTCCTTAGCTCCAATCTGGTCAGTGCTTATCGTCATCTGCTCAGCGATAATCTCATCTATTCTCAATTTTTGGTCTTTTCCATTCATGCCATCCATCCCCTTCTACGCTCGCTAGTCTTTTGCTTCTCAGCAACAGCTTCAACCTTTGGAACAAGGTTCTTAGCCACAATAACCCTAGGCCTTAATCTAAAGTCAGCTTTGACTTCCATTATTTACATCCAGTTATAACATCTAAAACATCTATAACTTCTTCTGCCACGAACTCTAAAATTCCTGATAAAAATCCCACTACCAACCTCCTAATTATTACTTACATTAATCATCACGGCAACGCTATCAAAGTCCATCATATACTCCGTGTGTTTGAATATAATATCATCAACAGAGATAGAATTAATAATACGCTCAGATGTTTGCCCTAACCTAGCGTTGGTATCTCTGTCTCTTAATCGTTGCTTTTCTCTAGCCTTTTGTTTCTTAACCAAAGCTTTCAATTCTTCTTCGCTCATTCTGATTCCTTATCCGATATCTCTTCGGCCATGCGCTCAACTACCAATGTTTATATCCGTGTTAGTGACTTCCCACACGCAAGGTCCACTCTCTTGCATCTCGGTAGCCTTTTGCTTGGCCTCCTCTTCGTTATCAGCCTCTACAACCAATACAGCCTCCGTAGTCTCTTTAATGATCACCGTATACTTCATGCTGTCTCCGCCTTTCTTTTTTTCCGTTGCTTCCATAATACTCATACTTTAGATCCAGAATCAAGTTCTTTAGGAAAGCTATCTCTTAACATCCACCCATTCGCCCTTTATCATGTCCATATCGTGTTTTGGCATTTTCTTTAATCTGTATGCCTGTATAGTTGTCTTATTGTCGATTAAGAGCCTCATGGCTATTCTATGATAACCATCCAGAACATGTCCTCTTGGGCAAACTATTATCGGGATGCTCGTATCTGTCTTCAGCACTCTGCTCATGTGAATAATGAAATTGTCGTAATATTCCATTTCTCTCCATATATCGAACTGAAAATTAAAACTATTTAGATCAAATATTATGTGATAGGTGCTCTACTAATTCTTCAGCCGATAATTTATTGCTCACTACAAAGCTCCTGCCTATCCAGCTACTTCATTGAGATCTCTAATTACTTCTTCGTAGGTTTCTTGCATGTCTTTGTCTCCTTTATGTTCTTCTCGGTATAAGTCTAATATAAACTACTCGCTTCAGGATTGCAATCATATTGAAATAACTTAATGCACTTTGAAAAATATATAATAATTTGGTACGTGGAACCTTGGTTGGGGGGTGCGGGTTTTCATAAATGGACTACCCCCTTGATATAAGGGAAACGAAGCCCAGGCGCATAGCTATTTAGTAGGTTTAGGCATAGCACCCAGGATAGCACCACAATAGAGCTGTAGCCCAGGCATAGCTTGATAGTTAGTAATGCTTAAGGCTGCATTACATAATGTTTATTATGCGACATAGTGTGCTACAACTCAATAATAGTAAGGGGTACAAGGGAAGCAACAAGGCTATCTGTTTCTTAATTGTGCTATTGTTCTAGATATAATCATTGATAGGACACCGAACCATGCGCAAATACGTGCAATTAATATGCCTAGACTAATGATAGCAAACACTAGGCAACATCTGTGCACACTACCTAGCTCTTATTAGATATAAACTAGTTAACGCTTAAGTTATCAACAGAACATTAAGTTATCGATATATAAATATAGTTAGGGAGCATTAATACAGTTTAGTACTTATAGTTTAATGTATTGGTTATAGTATTAGGGTTTTAAATATAGGATAGTGGAGTAATTATAGTATTTAATAATAGCTATATATATAATAAGGGGAAATACATGTTTAAAAATAGCTTGCATTGGGCAGACTATTAATGTAAGATAGGGGCAGACTTATAATAATAATCAAGAAAGGATAAAAGCATCAACAGGTAAAACAAATCAAATAAACGAGGAGCAAAACAAAATGAATAATTACAAAAAATATTGTCCGAACGTATGGATTGCCGAATGTACTGAAAAGCATGAAGCAGGGGAAGCGATTATAATAACCACTAAGTACGGCAAAGAAAACGAACACATTATACATAATTTGGTTGGATATAGAGGGACACAAGATGAGCCAACTTTTCTTTATTCTATAACTAGAGCAGATGGGTTCAACAGTCAAGAAAGAGCGGAAAATAAAGCAAATAAATATAATACATGGGCTGGCAGTGCAGAAACTAAAAGCGATGATTATTATAATAAATCAAACAAAGATAACGGGTTTTTGTCTTTAGGTGAACCAATAAAAATTGGTCATCATAGCGAAAGAAGACACAGAAAATTGTTTGATGATGCATGGAGAAACATGGGAAAATCTGTAGAGTTTCAAGACAAAGCACTTGAACACGAAGCAAAGGCGAACTATTGGGAAAGAATGGCTAAGAAAATTGATTTATCTATGCCTGAAAGTATTGATTTTTTTATTGAACAGCTCGCAGATGCTAAAGAGTATCACCAATTTTTGAAAGATAACCCAGACAAACGACTACACTCGATGGCGCTATCTTATGCCAGCAAGAAAGTAAAAGACACAGCGAAAAAGGTTGAGCAAGCTCACAAGCTTTGGGGAGAACAAAAACCTATTGAAATTATTGCCAAAAGTAATAAGCCACAACAAACAAGGAAAACCGCTCTATAATGCTTTCGCTAGCAGAAATGGTCATTATTATTTTTTAGGTCTTAAGACTAGTTAAGGTTCACGGAGCGCCCAGCATTGGGCGTTCTATTGAGCTTTAAAATAGAAAGGAGGTGATTTAATTGGCAGATGAATATAAATTATTGGTACACGGTGAAGAGGTTCACGGTTTCCCCTGCTTTAGTGTTCTTGATTTCTTGAAGCTTTTAACACTACAGCAAAACCAGACAAGGCAAAAATTAGCGTTCAATAGTTCGATAGATGCAGGAATGGCACAGAATACGCTTTATGACCTTGCGACAGCTAACTAAAAGGCGCAGGAACAGCTTTTTAAGACTTGAGACACACAACGGCATAGGCTAGAAAGGGGTAAAACATGCACGGAGTAATAAAACAGCTCATTGATGTTAATAGCAAAGAAGGCAATATTTTGATGTTGCAGGAGCTACAGCAAGAAATTGAAAAAGGTATTTTAAGCGCTTCAGATTACAGACTCGAAATTTCTTACTTAAAATCTGCTATCAAATAAACAGCTAAAAAGGAGGCAAAAAAAAAGGATCTAAACAAAAATTTAAAGCCAGAGGATTATTCCTAATATTATTCTCTGGTAAAGGCAAGGCAAAAAAAACAAAGTAAAGGCAGGGTTTAAAATGAATGAAGAAAAGATACCAACATTAGACGATTTTGAGAACAAGTACACAATGACTGATAAGCTTTCTACTTGCTGGCATCACGACCCAAGCACTAAAGGCTGGTTTGATACAGCAGGAGAAAAAGCTCATGTAATAAGACTCTATCCAATGGATAACAACAAGGAAGGATAAAATTATGAATGAAATAACAAGAACAGAGGCAATTACGCTACTAAAATATGGAAACGTTGAGGTGTTTGGAATAGATTATCAATCCGAAAGCAATCTATATTATAACCCTGAAGGAATAAACGATTTTACTAGGTTCGGAGTGGAACGAAAAACAGAGCTACAGGTAGAGGCTAATCCAGCTCCAGAAGATGTTATTATGGAAACATTTTACATTAACGGCTACTGGAAAGACGATAAGGTTAAGTTTGAAGACTATCAGGTTGTTTCTTTCGATGACATTCAGGAAGAAGAAGACAATATCTTTTTTTATGGACTAAGCGAAGCAGATATTATTCAGGCTATAGAACTTAAGGAATCCACTGCGCATGAGTTTGTTATCACTGGCTATAAAAGGAAGGAAGTATTATGAATATTAAAGAAGAGGCGAAAGTTATTGCTACGGATGTTTTTTATTGTGACGAACAAGAGGGAGAGCGCCCAATATGGGAACCTTTTGAAGATTGGGAGACTGAAGACATAGAGGATCAAATCGACACACTATCATCAGCTATAGAGCGCATTGTAGAAGAGGCAGTAAAGGCAGAGCGTGAGAGGGTAGAGACTGTCAGGGTAAGGGCAAATCATAAGCTTAGCACCACGGAAGTTATGGCTAGAAGGTTATTTGTGGAGTTTATGCGAAAAGGCTCTGATATTACAATGGCTAGACATCACATAAAGAAATTTCACAATATTATGATTAGTGAGATTGAGGCAAATCAATTAAGTAAAGAAGCCAAAATAATAGTATCAACGGAAGGATTTTAAATGACAGCTAATAAAGAGAAAAAACCAGACAAAAGAACAGCGTATGCAGAGAGACACAAGCTTACAAGAACGTGGATAAATAACGACCTGAAGGTGTTCCTAGAGGAAGGGTTTTTTGGCGATACCATGAAGGAATCATCTAAGGGACTTGCCGAGTTCTTAATGTCAGACGTAGGGCAGTCAGCACTAATATTATTTGCCAAGAATCTTTAGGTTAAAGGTAATGTCTGTTAGTATAGAAGAGTCTCCGTTGCGCTGGCGCTTTATTGCGCCAGCTTGGAGACTAACCTATTAACGGAGGTAATCATGCAACTATTATTAACAGCAGAGACAAGAAAAGATCGTGAGGGAAAGCCTAATTGGTGGATAAGTAAATCTCCATTATTTGCTTTCAGAATCGAGACAACTGCTAAGGACAATCGAGTAGTAAAGGTATACCCTAAAACTGATAACAAGGTAGACTTCACAAAACCATTATTTTTAGGCAAAGTTTTTGACGATGGAAAGTTTAAATTTTTTGGCTTAGAATTCAGATTTGTAACTGAAGAAAAAATCGGTACATTGTACGTAACCATTGATAAAGACGCTGTTTCTCAGCCAGAGACTACAGTCGCTAAAGATGACATTCCTTATTAGATAAAATGATATATAAAGTCTTCGTAAAAGAGCCTGGAAATGGACACTTTATATACGAAGACGGAGTACTGCAAACATCCAGGAATAAAGCCTGGATGGAAGAGTTTTTTGAATCATGGGCTGATTGCCTTATGCACCCTGTAGAATTGCAAGAAATTGACGAGTATTCTGGAGCAGTAAATGTCATAAAAACCAGCGATCCTTTTTTTATTTCTCCAAATATTTGACTTTCGGTAATCTTATGCTCTATACTGGATTTATGATTCGCAAAACTCAAACGAAATAATTTACTTTTAATATGGGAGCTTCTCTAGTTTCATTGCGTGTCTACTAGAGAAGCACCCACCAAAAGGACGTACGCAAATGGATAGAACAACGGACAATAGACATCAAAATAAAAACTCATTTATAATGCACTTGGATTATATTCAAGCCATAAATGCTTTATCAGACGAAGATGCTGGTAAATTAATCAAAGGTATTTATTATTATGTTTCTGGTAATGGTATGCCAGAACTTCCAGCTATGCTAAATGTATTATTCCTTATGATCCACCCAAAACTTAAAGCAGACCTAGATAAATGGCGAGCTACATGCTTAAAAAATAAAGATAATATTACTAAAAGATGGGGTAATAAAGATACCACTGGTACGAGTGGTATTCAGGTTTCAAACACGAATACGATTGATACCGAGGGTGAAGGTGAAGGTGAAGGTGATTATGAAGTTGAGGCTGTTAAGAAGAAGTTAACTAAACTAACTAGCGATTTAATTTTTTCAAAAAATGACGAAATACTATTAAAACAGTGGAGAAGCACAGAACCAGGAACAAAGATAATCGAACAATGTATAAAACTTTTCAAATACAAACTAAAAACTGAAGAAGTAGATGAGGATATTTCTCATTACGAACAAATTATGGGATGGGTAATGGAATGTATTAAGAAAAAACCAGGAAATAATTTCTTATTAAAGCAACATATCGACTTAACATATCCTGAGATAAGAGAAACTATAGAAAAATCAGCAAAACCAACAAAAGAACAGATGGCTCAATATTTTGCTGACTCTAAAGATCCTAAAAAACTAAAGGATGGCGATAAATAATGACAACTAAAGCTAAAAAACTATTTAGATGTAAGGTTTACCGAGAAGGCAGGATCTATAAAGGTGCTAGCGAGTTCCGTGAAAGACTTGGCTATAATGGCTTAGACTTCCAAGACAAAGAGATTATTGACGCATTTATTGATGAAAAGAAGGAGCTAGGCCATGAGTGATATTTTAGTGAAAAGAAGAACAACGATACATAATAACGTATTATTAGAGTTAATGAGATCTAACAATATTGGTTCTTATGCTGAGTTAATGAGACTAGTTGAATTACCCTATGAGCGAATATCGACTATTAGGCAAATGACTTGCTCTGTAAATAATTCTTCATTAATAATTATTGCTGGTTTCTTTAACGTAACGCCAGAATATATAATTTCAGATAACATGAGAATAGTTAGTAGAAAGTTTTATGATAGGTTAAATAAAGAAGAAAAAGTAATAGATAGCACTGAACTACTGCCACTTCTGGAATGTACTAAAACTGTTGAGCTAGATTATGATGCTGAGAGACAAGAAAATGCGGAGAACGTAAGAGAAGCGATTGAGTCCTTAAGCGAAAGAGAGAAAACCATTATCAAGCTTAGATATTATGAAAAAGAGAGGCAATCAGATATAGGAAAAAGACTTGATGTGTCCAAGGAAAGAATTATGCAAATACAAAGTAAAGCAGAATACAAGATGAAGATATTTATTACAAAAAAACTTGGGATAAATGTAAATGGAAGATTGTTCTCAAGCGATCATATCGAGAAAGCGAGACAATTAATTTATGAATAGCAATAAGCCTGGAGATATAAGAGATCTGATTTTAAACCTTGAAAAGATAGAAGATGAAGAGCTTTTAAACCAACAATACAACTGTCATGGAGCTTGGCTATTGTTTATAAAAGATGACATTGTAGTTATAAAAAAAAACTTATAGAAAGGGGGATGGACTTAAAAGTATTAAAGACCGGCAGTATTATTTGTTACGAAATTATAAAAAAAAGGAGTTGAACCATGTTACAGAAAACTAAGTATGATAATTTTGTTACCGAGCAATCAGATAAGCCAGAGAGCTATTATTTTCTGCTTATGAAAAAAAATGCTGACAAAAAAAGACTTTCTCAAAAAGAGAGAATTTTTATAGAGCTTTATAACGCGACTAACCCGATACCTAGACCATTCTTTCACACACAGATGCGCCCAGCTATCTGCGTAATCGGGAAGCCTATCTTTGAGCTTAGGGAAATGGGCTTTATTGTTGATATTGATGGTGAAAACGTAGGAAGTGAAAAACACACTACCTATGAACTTATTAAGAATATGGTTTATAAAGAGATCCAACCAAAGAAGAGAAAAAAATGGCTAGGATTATTCTAAGGGTAGCTAAGATTATTTTCTTTTCACTGGTATTCGCTACAGTAATGACAGCGATAATGGATATTGGTAATGTTGAGTTAGTAAGCGAGGGGAGCTTGTTTGTATGAGTAAAGTGGATGCTAATATTAATAGCTATGTAGAGAAAAACAGAAGAGAAAAAGAAAGAGATCTACAAGCTGAAATACCTCACATCCATACTATTCTGGATAACATGGGTACTCGTTTAAAATCTTTAGAAGAAGAAAACGATATACTTAGGAAGTCCATGAATATTATATTGCCATTTGCTACGGAGCTTGGACGGAGAAAGTTAAACAAAACTATTCATGCTTTCTCTATCCAGAAAATTAGAGAGGAGATATTAGACTCAAACAAATTTAAAATAGAAACAAATAAAGACTTACTAAAAATTTTTAGATGCAGAATGACACAAAAACCAAAAGGAGAAACGAATGGATAAGGAAGAGATAAAAAAGAAGCTTTGTGATGCTATTGATAACGAAGAGGCAATAGCAACCGTATATTTTAGTATAGTAAATGAAAAAAACGAACTGAGAGCCATCTCTAAAGGAAAAGTAGAGGATGTTATGGAGATAGGGCTTGGTATTATATTTGACATGATGCACAAAATGAACGATTTTGGTGAGGCTAAAAAATTGGTACTTACATCGATAATCCAGATGCAACAAAGAGAAAAAAAAGGAGATGATACAAGTGAGTAAGTCGGATAAATTAAAAGCGATAAAAGAGAGTCTTGTCCCTTATATTGATGACAGACAGGAAGCATTGCCAACGGATCTAAACAAGCCAAGGTTTATACAGAACTGCATGGCCGTATTAGATGGAGTCCAGGATTTAGAGAAGTACACAAGTGCTTCAATCATTACAACAATGACAAAAGGAGCTTTTCTTGGCTTAGACTTTTTCCAGGGAGAAGCTTATGCCATTCCCTACGGATCTGCTTTAAGTTTCCAGACTAGCTACAAAGGAGAAGTTAAGCTTGTTAAAAAATACTCAATTAGAGCTATTAAGGACGTTTACGCTAAAGTTGTAAAAGATGGCGATGAATACTTGATGGAAGAATATAACGGAAGACAAGATCTTACCTTCAAGCCATTGGCCTTTAATGATGGAGAAATTAAGGGAGCGTTTGCTATTGTTACTTATGTAGATGGCGGAATACAGATTGAAGAGATGAGCAAAAAAGACATTGAGGATGTTAGAAAAAAATACTCTAAACAATCTGCTGGAATAGCCTGGACAAACTCTTATGGTGAAATGTGCCGTAAGACTGTTCTTAGAAGATTATGCAAACACATTAACATTGATTTTGCTAATCCAGAACAGCAAAAAGCTTTTGAAGATGGAGGATCTTCAGAATTTAACAAGAAAAAAGAACCAGTTGTAGCGACTTCTAGCCTTGATGACATTAGCGAGTCAAACAACGAAGACGTTATAGATGCTGAGTTTGAGGATAAAGATGTGCCTCCGGACGTTTCCGAGTCAAACAAGGAAACAGCATGAATATAAAATTAGACATTTATTCATTAACTGACAAGCAAGCAGTATCACTTATTTACAAACTAGTCGAAAAACTAAACGATTCAGAATGGACAGCCAACGATGGATTAGGCGGTCCCATAGTTCCTCATCTTGCCAATAAATATAAAGGATCTCTAGGAGAGATAGCTGAAAACATTATATCAAGGCACCCTAAATTAATTATTAGAGCTTCTAGGATGTGGAATCGCCTGTCTCCTGACTTTATAGGAAAAGCTGTAAACGAAGGAAAATTTATTAAGTGGCTAGAAGAAAATCACGCCAACTGCTTTGTTGCAAAATTTGCAGGAGATAAAATAGAACAAAAAATAGATTTATATATAAAGGAGACAGACATTGAAAACAATTAAAAAGTTAAAATTCAAAAACACGTTAGGTATTACAGAAATTAATCTGGAACCTAAGCAGATAAATGTTATAGAGGGAAAATGCGGATCTGGAAAAACCAGCATACTCGACTCTATAACTACAGCGCTTAGCAACAAGAACATTCGGGCTGATTTTATCAGAAAAGGCGAAGATGAAGCTAGTATTTTTGTTGAGCTATCGGACGGAACAACAATCGACAGAGTGAAGAGCCTGGACAAATCAGACAAGATTAAAGTTTTATCTGAAGGATTTAAGGGGTCTCCAGAAACTTATCTTAAGTCTATGTTTAACGATAAACAGTTCCGCCCAGTAGATTTTATTGAGGCTACTGTCAAAGACCAGAACAAAACTCTTTTAGGCTTGGTCGATATCTCTTGGTCAAAAGAAGATATCCAAGAGTGGTTTAATGACGTTCCTGAGTGGGTAAACTACGATGAGCATATCCTAGACATACTTGGGCAGATACAAGCCAAAAATGGCGAGTATTACCTCACTAGAGAAGATAAGAACAGAGATGTCCGCAACAAAACTGCGATTGCCAAAGAAATTATTGATGGTTTGCCAGAAAATTACACTGCTGATAGCTGGAGAGAAACTAAACTTTCAGATCTTTACGCTGAAGTTACTACGGTTACATCAGCAAACCAGAAAATCTTTGATGACCAGGCGTTCCTGGTGAACATGATAGATAAAGAAGCTTCTATTGAGCTTAAATTCTCCAATAAACAGCAAGAAATCAGAGACAATGCTACAACAATGCTATCTGAAAATACTGCCGATATCCAGAGAATAGAGAATACTATCAGATTGCTCCAGGAAGAGATAGACGAGAAGCTCCAGAGCGCTAAGGATATCAAGACTAATGCTGACCATGCTATAGAGCTTAGCAAGAAGGATATGCTTAACGAGAAGGCAGAACTTAATGCTGTTGCTAAGAAGATTGATAAGAAAGCTCAGCCAGTAGACGTAGTGCCGTTAAGAGAAAAAGCTGAAAATGCAGAGAAGATGAAAAATTATCTGAATGAATATGATAACGCTATGACTATCTATAAAGAGATAGAACAGCTTACTGCTGAATCAGTGACACTTACAGAGAAGATTGAAAAGGCCAGAAGCCTACCAGGAGAGCTTTTACAGAAGTTTTCTTCTCCGATAGAGAACCTAAGTGTTGTAGATGGATCTCCAAGAATCAATGGTTTACCTATTAAGAACTTATCCACAGGTGAACAACTAGCGCTTGCTGTTGATATTGCTGTACTATTAGCAGGAGATCTTAAAGTTATCCTTGTTGATAGATTTGAAAGTCTGGACAAAACATCTCAGGACCTATTCATTAAAAAATGCAAAGAGTCTGGTTGCCAGTTCTTTTTAACTCGTGTGAGTGATACTGAATACAATATTGTAAGCTATGATTAATTAGGCATTTATTGTTTTCTTGTCCGTGTGACCTTGCGGTAGGCCATGCGGAAATCGGGCAATAAGCTTGAGGTAAATCACATTGACGGAATAAAGACTCATAACGAATTAGATAATTTGGAATGGTGTACTAGAAGCGAGAATATGATACATGCTAATATTACTGGACTACAGAAGCCAGTATACGGTGAAAAGAATGGGAAATCTAAGCTTACTATTAAGGAGGTGTCTCTGATAAAGAAGGAACTAGAAAAAGGAGTATTTACAAGAGCAATAGCCAAAAATTTTGGTGTTTCTCAAGGTACAATAATGCAAATAAAAAATAAAAAAACGTGGAGGAATGTACAATGATAGTGACCAGTGAGAACTATTTCGATTTAGAAACAAACAGGGAATATTTTGGATCAACTCAGTATAAAGACTTTAGGAACTGCGAGGCAAGGGCTATGGCCAAGCTAGACGGTTCGTTTGTTCAAAAGATGACTCCAGCTCTTATGATGGGGAAATACCTAGATGCCTGGAACAATGGAGATCTTGACCAGTTCAGAGCTAGGCATCCAGAAATGATAAGCTCTAAAGGCGCTACAATGGGACAGCTAAAAGCAGACTATAGAAAAATCAATGACACTATTGAGTTCATTAAAAAAGACCCACTGCTTATGGAAGTTTTATCTGGAGAAAAACAACGCATCTTTGTTGGTGAAATGTTTGGTACAAAATGGAAGATTGCTGTTGATAGCTATTACAAAAGAGACACAAAGCAAGGAAGAGTCGTTGATCTCAAATATTTAGCGAAACTATTCGGTAGAGAATGGCAAGAAGACCAAGACGGAATAGGCGCATACGTTGGGATATTCCAGTATTGGGGATATTGGGACCAGATTGCTATGTATACTGCTGTTGAACAGCTACAGGAGCGACCAGGAGCGACAGTTATGGTAGATGTAGATGGCCAGGAGCAATCTTTTCCTGATTGGTATGAGCCGTTCATAGCTCCTATAACAAAACAAGATCCTCCAGACAAGGACATTATCTCTTTTAATACTCCTGGGTATTCTTATTATCAATGGATGGAGCAAAAACTTTCAGTTATAGAGGCCTACATGCCAAGAATACTTGCTGTAAAAAGCGGAGAAGTTGAGCCAATTAGATGCGAGACTTGCGACCATTGCAGAGCTACTAAAATGTTGACAGGTACTTCTCATTATTCAAAATACGATATTTAATGATTATCGAGAAGGCCGTAAGGAAAATACTTAGAAAAATGAACAGGAAGGGTATTCCTTGTAAATTGGTGCATCTTTCAGACTATGGCAGTTGCTATATTCATTTTGAGGGAAGCGCTAACGGAATTAGAGTTGCCGACCACAGAGAAAAAGATGGTCTTAAGTACTTATACAATATCCGGGCTGATATTTTTGTTAAGCAGATAAACGATGGGAGATACTTTTTCCCAATATCGCAGACAAGCAAGGCGATAAACTTTATTATCAGAAAAGAGAAAAAAAGAAGGAGGCAAGAAGATTATGACAATAAAAGAAAGAATTAAACCTGTACTTTTGACATTCCATAACTTCAGGATAGTTAAATGTGATGCGAGGAATCTGCAAATACAAGAATTTAGGACATTTAAAAACGCAGACGGTACAACTAGCGAGAAGTGGGACACTAATGCTGAGTCTTATTTCCCGTCAATGCGAGTGGCATTGTCAGCACTTGTTAAGAAAAAGTTATCTGGCGAGCATATAAAGTCCTTAAAAGACGTTATAGAGTCCATTGATAGACTAAATAGTCTTATAGATAAATTGGGAGTTGATAATCCTGGAGGAAAAATATGATAATCGGGATAGACCCAGGTAGATCGGGAAGTATTTCCATGATTGACAATGACGGTAAATATATCGCTAGTTATTTATGGGAAGAACGAGAAAAAGAAGAATGGGTAGAGCTGGCAGATGAAGTCATTGAGGCTGTTGTCATTGAAGATGTTACGTTAAACAGACAAAGCTCTAAAACAATGTCCGGGTTTTATCGCAATGTTGGATGGTGGGAATGTTTCTTTGAGATGCTAGGACACGAATTGATTTATGTTAACCCTAAGGTTTGGCAGAAGCACTTTGGACTGCTGGAAGCGCCTAAAAAGTACTCGACTAATTTTACCAAGAAAGAAAAAGACAAGGCTAAGCGAGAAGCTAGCCAGGCACATAAAGAAAAGCTGAAAGATTTTGCTGTTGAGAAGTTTGGAGTAGAGTTCAGGCGCAAGAAAGATTGGGATAAGGCAGATGCACTTTTGATCGCTGAGTGGTGTAGGTTACATCATGTATAGTTGCGAATCTTGCGTTAGTTCTTACGATGATAGAGGGAATAAACTACCCATGCCAAGAGTATTTAGAGCTTGCCGTAACCTTAAAGAGATGAAATGTCCTTATGGATTAAAACATGCGAAGTTTATTAAAAAGAAACCAGGCTGGCTGTGATAAATAAAGGAGAATAAGATGGAATTAAAAGATTTAACAATAGGGCTTGAACTACCTGATAATAATTTAACAGTATCGTTCGGTGAAAATCCTATGCAACTTAGTATTAGCATGACAGACAAATATACTATAGTGAAACGTATCCAATGGTGGTTGTTTTGCAAGGTATTTCCTTGTCGTATTGTTGAGTTTAGAAAAGGAGATGATAGAGATGAGTGCAAACGATGATAAAAAGGTAGAAGATTCTGGTACCGAAGCAGATTTCGGTACCAAAGATAATCAAGAGAGTTGGGAAGATACTTATTTCGGCAGAGTAGTAAACGACATATCTATTACAGATGATTATTGTTTGCCACCAATAAAAAAGGGTAAGTTTAAGGAGCTTTTAGAGTTAGAAAATTCTAAAGCAACTATTGAGGCGTTGGGAAAAGTTGAGGGATTTTTACAAACAGGGTTGAAATATCCTGACGCTAAGATTACTTTCAAAGATATTTTATTTGATATAGAGGAGCTTAAAAGCAAAGAATAGGAGATGATAGAGATGAATGTAGAAATTAAACACAAGATTACAGGAAAAGTTATATTGAGTGGAGCGTATGCGTCTATTACGGATTGTTTGGATAAAAACCGAGATGCTGACTTGAGAGATGCTGACTTGAGCGGTGCTGACTTGAGATATGCTAACCTGAGAGATGCTGACTTGGAAGGTGCTTACTTGAGAGATGCTGACTTGAGCGATACTTACTTGAGCGGTGCTGACTTGAGAGATGCTGACTTGAGAGATGCTGACTTGAGCGATGCTGACTTGAGAGATGCTGACTTGAGCGGTGCTTACTTGAGATATGCTAACCTGAGAGATGCTGACTTGAGCGGTGCTGACTTGAGATATGCTAACCTGAGAGATGCTGACTTGGAAGGTGCTTACTTGAGAGATGCTGACTTGAGCGATGCTGACTTGAGAGATGCTGACTTGAGCGGTGCTGACTTGAGAGATGCTGACTTGAGCGGTGCTGACTTGAGAGATGCTGACTTGAGCGGTGCTTACTTGAGCGGTGCTGGTCTATACCTACAAACAGAAATATGGAATATACTCGTAACGCCAACTCACATCAGGATAGGCTGCGAATTTCATACAATAGAAGAATGGTTTAGGTTTGATGATGAAAAAATTGGGAATATGGATAGTAAAGCGTTGGATTGGTGGACAAAGTGGAAGCCGATACTGGAATTAATGATAGCTAAACAAAGAATAGGAGTGATAGAGATGAGTACAAATGATGATACATGTGATAACTGTGGACACGTTGGATTAGAATTTAGTAGAGACATGGGAAATGCAGGATATTTTTGTGGAGAATGTGGAAAGTTTGCGCAAGCTGAAAAGGTAGAAGATTCTGGTAGCGAAGCAGATTTCGGTACCAAAGATAAGCAAGAGAGTTGGGAAGAAGCTTTTGTAACTGGATATTGGAATCTTTGGGATAATGGAAATAAGACTACAGACGAAATGCTAAGCGGAATGTTAGAGATTACTAAGTCCATACTAGATGAAGCAGGTAAGGTATGAAGATAGTATGCAAAGAGTGTGGTAAAGAAATGCCATATAAGATGCAGGGCAACTTTAAAATGTATGAAATTAAATGTGCTTGTGGTGGAAATGGAAAGCCCTCTTTTGATAGCACAACAAAGAATAGGAGATGATAGAGATGAATGTAGAAATTAAACACAAGATTACAGGAAAAGTTATATTGAGTGGAGCGTATGAGTCTATTAAGGATTGTTTGGATAAAAACAGAGGTGCTTACTTGGAAGATGCTTACTTGGAAGATGCTTACTTGAGTAGTGCTTACTTGGAAGATGCTAACTTGAAAGGTGCTGACTTGAGAAATGCTAACTTGAGAGGTGCTTACTTGAGAAATGCTAACTTGAGAGGTGCTGACTTGAGAAATGCTAACTTGATAGGTGCTTACCTGGAAGGTGCTAACTTGAGAAATGCTAACTTGAGATGTGCTGACTTGGAAGGTGCTAACTTGATAGGTGCTTACTTGGAAGGTGCTAACTTGAAAGGTGCTGACTTGAGAAATGCTAACTTGAGAGGTGCTGACTTGGAAGGTGCTTACTTGGAAGATGCTAACTTGAAAGGTGCTGACTTGAGAAATGCTAACTTGAGAGGTGCTGACTTGGAAGGTGCTGGGCTATATATTCAAACAGAAACATGGCAAGTAGTCACAACTCCAACTCATATTAAGATAGGCTGTCAATTTCATACAAAAGAAGAATGGTTTATGTTTGACGATGAAAAAATTGGGAATATGGATAGTAAAGCGTTGGATTGGTGGACAAAGTGGAAGCCGATACTGGAATTAATGTTAGCTAACAAAGAATAGGAGTGATAGAGATGAGTACAAATGATGATACATGTGATAACTGTGGACACGTTGGATTAGAATTTAGTAGAGACATGGGAAATGCAGGATATTTTTGTGGAGAATGTGGAAAGTTTGCGCAAGCTGAAAAGGTAGAAGATTCTGGTAGCGAAGCAGATTTCGGTACCAAAGATAAGCAAGAGAGTTGGGAAGAAAGATTTGACCACAACTTTACAGGTACGGCTAATATTATTACAGACTTTAAAGCTTATGTTAAAAGCGAGATACAAGAGACTGAGAAACGTGTGTCAGAGCTAGAGAGAAACAAGCCAGTAACATTCGCAGATTTAACAATAGAGACAAAGATGATAGATATGAGTGAACAAGCTGAAAAGGTAGAAGATAAGAGTTGGGAAGATGAGTTTAAAACAAAGATGCACTATCCTTGTGAGCGTGTCGGTGGTGAGTGTAATATTTGCCCAGAGACTCAATGTTACTATAAAGACCAAATTAAGTTCATCAAGTCCCTACTAGAAACTGAGAAGCAGAAAGCAGTTGAAGAAGTGTTTGATATATTAATAACTGATTACTATGATGGAATAAGTACAGTTGATGGACTTAGAGAAAAACTTAAAAGCAAAATATAAGGAGTAGAAGATGGGAAATTTAGCGTTTAATAAAGTTGAGTATTGTGGTGAATTAAAAGTTAAACATGAAAATAGTAAGAACATGCATGGCTATTATTCTCTCCTCTCCAACACCACAGGATACAATAACACTGCTACTGGATATTATTCTCTCCGCGCTAACACCACAGGATACAATAACACTGCTACTGGATATTATTCTCTCCGCGCTAACACCACAGGATACAATAACACTGCTATACGTAAATTATTGTGCAAAATAGGATTACATAAATGGTGTAGTTGGGATTCTCATTGTGAGCGTTGTGGTAAGTATAGCAAGAGACAGTACGATAAGGTTAAGGAGAAAACTAATGACTAAGAAGCAAGAAGCTTAAAGCAAAGTATAAGGAGTAAAAAGAGATGATTTCATTTAGAGACAGAACATATTGTGCAGCAGAAGATTGTAAGAAGTTTAAAGGATGCGACAGAGCATTAACACCAGAGGTATATAGGCAAGCAGCGAAGTGGTGGGGGAGCGATGAAGCACCAATAGCTGTAACAGATAGGTTTGAATGTTTTATAGAAAGGAAAGTAAAATGAAGTATAGAGCTTTAGGGATGAGCAAGAACATTAGTCCAGAAGAATTTATGCAGACAGACGAATATAAGCGAAGGGCATATAGCTATCAGTACAAAAGATCTGTAGATGATCTTAGGAATGATCCGCTGACTTATGAGGGAAAGAAATATATCTCAACAGTGAAGCTACAAAAGCAAATAGAAGATGACTTCGTTGCGATAATTACGCCTATCAGAAACGATCTATGGAAGATGGATGGATCGCCAACCATAATGAGAGTTGCCCCAACATCCATAGACGGAGTTATTAATAAAGTATGGGTTAATATTGGAGATAAGGTTGAGATTGTTATTTGGGAAAAAGATAAGGAAGATATGAGGAACAAAGAACAGGCCTTTGTCACTGCTGTTTTTAATAAACTTTGGGATGATCGTGCCAAAAGCTAAAGAGCATGAAATTGTGGCTCATGGTCACATGTCGGTAGAAAAAGGCAGACTGAACATGTCTTTTACTGACGGAACAACTACTTACAAAGTGCTCCCTTACTCCATTAACGGAACCAAGGGGGTGATGTTCCACGTTTACGTTTCCAAAGAACCAGATGAAAGGTTAAGGATGCGTCTTAAGCGAACAATCAAGGCGCTTAAGGATGCGGAACCTTCGATGGTACTCGACTGGAGCAGGGGAATATATCGTGGAGTGAATAAAAATACAAAAATGGTCGGAATAAGACTGTTTGGCAAGCTTATAATACTGCCTCTTCACCGCTATAAGATGGTTATGAATGAAACACTAGCCTATGAAGTAGGAATTATTGACGATATGCTTCTAAAATTCAAAACAAAATTTCAACAGTTTATTTAGTTAGAAAATCTCTCAATATTTTTATTAACTATTCTGGTCAGTTGCGTAGTCGGAACAGCAGTTGCCATTTCAGTAGTGACAGCTAGAGCATTTATAAGATCTTTGCCAGTGATATTTGAATCTGTTAAGCTTCTTGCCATAAATTCTATATCGCCATAGACAGGATTGTTAAGAACTTTCCATACCTTTTTGCCAGTAGCCTTCATATAGATAAACCTCGATATGTCAGCAATAAGAGGAATGGATCCCCATGGTGAAATAGCCAAAGACATTAACATTTCTTCAAACCACTTATCTTTAAAGTCATCACCATAAATCATAGCCTTAGTAGCAGTTCCAGCAAATGCGTATAGAGCTGGAGCAATAAGAGTATATATAGCCATTGTTTTAGCCCATTGAGCCTTTGTTATCTCGCCTCTGGCTAGTTGATAACTTGCGTTTATTTGTTTTCTGGCATATTGAGATGGTGTGTTTTTGAACACTGTTAAAGTTCTAAGAAAAGCGTTTCCTTTAGCGTAGTTTTGTAGGTCTGAAGATGAGCTTGCTTGTGGTGACTGTTGACTGCCAAGAGTTGCTTCTCTAAATTTAACATCGACCTCTTCCGCAGAAAGCCCCTGACTTTTTAAATGCTGAATGTATGGATAACCACCGTATATTATTGCCATAATATCACCTGTCCTTGTGAATAAGGTTAAAAAATCAACCCAGTTTTGACCAAGCACTCCGCCTTTTCCCTCTGATTGTTTTATTAATGAATGCAAAACCTCATTGTTTCCATGTGCAAATCTAGCTTCTACGAAGTCCAGCTTCATCATATAATCCCAAGTCTTTTTTGGGTGAGCAAGTGCTTCGGTAAATCCTAAAGCCCACTTTCCTGCTGGCATATTTTCAGCATAGTTGGCAACACTTACAAGCTGTTTGTTATAAACCGTTGGATTTAATGCTATTTTCCCTATTGTCCAATTATTCAAAACCATACTAGCCATTGAATTAAACATATTATATTTTTTGCTACTCTCTGAAATGGACATGCTATCTATGAGGTTATTGAGAGTTTTGAACGCAAACTCCCCATAGCTATCAGTTATAAGACTTTTTATTGTAACGTTATGTTCTTCTCCAATATCAAAAGAATCATTAGAATTAAAGACACGCTTAAAGTCTACGTATTTTTCAGAAATATTCTTTTTATGTTCAGCATCGTGTACATATCTAAGAGCCATTGTTGTTGCGTTCGTGGGTAACGGCTTAGGGAACCTTTTAGCTCTTCCCTTTTGCGCTGAAACCGTTTCGCCTTGCTGCTTAATGTCATCAACAAAGTTTGGTTCAAACTCTGACTTCATTGGAAAGTAATTTTCAGGAATGTTCAGGTCTAACCCAGTCTCTCTTATGTGTACAGCGTTAAGATCTGAATAATAGTCTTGCACCTTTCGTTGTAGCATATCAGCGTAAGCAAGCTCTTCTTCAGATAAATTTTCTATAAGAGTTATAATCTGAGAGTTTAATTCTAAACCCATAGGTTTATATAAAGTTGTAGTTTCGTCTAATCCATAATATTTATTATAAGCTTTTCTTACTCTGTTGTTTTGAATACCTAGATAAATGTGCATTATATCCTGAATGCTTAATTTAGCTGGTATCTTGTTTTTATCAACTAGATTGAATTGTTTTTTAGACGTTTCCAAAATCCATTTCTTGTAAGCTCTATCGTTTTTTAATCCTAGTAGCTCAACAGCCTCGTTGGAAATACTTTTAGACATCTTACTCATGCCAATGATCTTATCGCTTTCCGATATTTCCATATTATATTTGTTGGCTATTTCTCCATTGGTAAGTATGTTTAAGAATGTATATTGATTCCCAATACCGGAAGCAAGCATACCTTCAAGTTTTTTGGTTATGTTTTTTCTTGTTACTCCGTTCTTTTTAATAGCATCTATAATCGCTTTCCCATCCTCAAACTTCTGCATTTTCTTTATAAAATCAGCATTATCAACAGCTTGTTTCCCAAGTCGCTTAGAGTTTAAAATATCGCCTTGCACCTGAGACATTAGCTCAATGCTAGAACCCATTCCAGTAGCTTTCATTGAAATAAGCCTTCTCTCTATTTTTTCAAGTTCATTCGGTATAATAGAGTCAGCTTCAAAGGCATCAAGTTTGGCTTGAGCTTCAACTTGCTTCAGCTTATTGTGTTCCCTAAGTGCTATAAAAAGTTTATTACTTTCATAGTCATATATTCCAACAGTACGAGAACCTTGTTTTCTAGTTGGAGGTTTTTTCAATAATTTATCAATAGCCTCTACATACTTATGCTTCTGCTTGCTTTCAATTTTACGCAAAGCTCTGTCGGTAACTTTCTTTATTTCACGAAGCCTAGTTCTTTCGCTGTTAGCTTCCTTCACGTTATTAATAAAAATCCAACGTTCATCTTTGGTTATGTCCTCAAAAGAGTTTATATGCTTTATTAGCTGTGTTTGTACGTCCTTTATGTCCTTCTTTATGTCAGATCCAATAGTAGCCTTAGTAATACGCTTAACCTTAGCAACAAGCTCTTCACGTTCCTGGAACAATGATGTTATCTCAGCCTCTAAAGCCTGGATATCTGTAGCGTCAGTGTCTTTAAATCCAGTAAGCATTTCATCAAAAAAACTAAGAACCTCTGGTTTAAGATTTATTTTCCTGCGCTTCAGCGACTTGAATAATTCTCCAAGCCAAGCAGAGAACTTATCGAAAGTTGTTTGTAGTTCAGCAGTTGGAGCCTTGCCTTCTAATAAATAATTATCTACAAAAGCATCAGCGAAAGATTCCTGAAGGTTTTTATATTGTTTAGGATCATTTATATTTGTAGTACCGGTCCATTCCATTAGCGGCACGATTAGCTCAGGAGCCATTTTGCTAAACAGATGCAACCAGCTATGCGAAAGTTCGTGTATAAGAGTACTCGGATCTTCCGTATTGTATAGCTTTATCAAACCTTCTCCGTCTATGAAGTCAAAAGATCCTTTTATCTCAGCGTTTCTTTTATTGAACAGCTCAAAGTTTTCGCCTTCTTGCGTAGTATCAAACAGCTTTGCCTTAGCTTCAGGAGTTTGGTCCTGTCCGTATTTAGCTTCAATAGACTCTTCCAGCCGTTCCCTTGTTTCTTTATTTTTCTTAATAGTAGCAAGCCTAGCTTCTTCAGTATCAGTTTTTGGTTTAAGAAGAAGACCCTTGCTTATCGACTTCATGTTATTAGCATCATATTTCTTGCCTATTGCCTCAGGCATATAGTCTTTTACTTTTACAGTTGCCATACTGCTTGGGGAAACCTCGTCAGTATCTTTCTCTGCAAGACCCATATCTACAGCTACATCTATGTTTATAAGCAGTGTATCCTCGCCACTTATTATACTTCCGTGTTTCAGTTTCCCTCCATCCTCTTTGGACTCTTTAACATATTTACCTGTTACGTCTTCCTGAGTCATAGCATTAGCGTATGTAGCATATAGAGTCTCTATAAAGCTATCCAGCTCAGCGCCAGTAGCATCTACGCCTCTATCTTTTATAACTTTCTCCAGCACTTCCTGGTCAGCTTCCATTACTTTCTTAGAAGCGATACCCAGACCAGCCTCTTCGATAAGCTCAAGCTTTAAAGTTTTCTGATTAAGCTCATACTCTCTTCTTTGTTGTTTATAAAAAGCCTCTTCATCGTTACCCTGCTCAGCTCTAAGCTCAGCCTCAACCTTTATCTCTGCCTTAGTTAGTGGTTTGTCAGTAGCATCAAGGATATTATTAAACTCGTTAAGCGTATACGCAGATCCTCTGTCTAACCCACCTTGCTCACTAGCAACATCTTCTATATGGTTAGTATTTTTTTTCTTAGTAAAACTTCCAACAGGAAATTTTGAGCGAACAGATTCCCAATCGGACCATACATGTCCAGGAAGAAATATTGGCTTTTTGTTTTTACCTGTCGGAGTTATTCGTTTAATAAGATTATCTTTTTGCTCTTCTATAATAAGATCTGTCTCGTACTTAACGCGATCATCATAAGAAAGTTTTCTTTTAGCTACCTCTGCTTCTTGTCGCTTTTGTTTAATCTCTTCGCTGAACGCCTTAAAACTTCTGCTTGTCCTTCTTTGCTTAATAATTGTGTCAGCACCCTGTTCTTCATGTTCACTTTCCATCACCTCCAGTTGTTCGTAGAAAATCTTCTTTAGCTTCTTAGCCATAGGAGAATTAAATTTGCGCCTATCTATCTCGTCAATAGATCCAAGCAAAGTGTCCATTACCTTAAGTCTGTTTAGTTCTGATAATTTCTTACCTTCGCCTATTGCTCCTAGTAGTCCTTCAATTTCAGGAGTATATATTCTGTCTATAAGCCCACGAAGAATATCATATTGACCAGGTTTGTTTTCTTTAAGGCCGACCTCGTTAGCATCTTTTGTATACGATAGATCTTCTTTAGCTTTAGCTTTTTCAGAAAGCTTATCATATTGCTCTCTAGTATTAAGTTTATTCCTAGCAATCTCTACGTCCAGGACAAATGCTTGCCCACGATACGTTTTTTTCTGGCCCTTTTCATCGGTAACAGTCATAGATGCTTTGCCGTCTTTACCTGTCTGAAAACTATCAATAGAATAGTCTTTGCCACCTATCGCTATATTCTCTCCAAAATTAGAAACTTTAAACGCAGGAACCTTCGCAACCTTTACTCCGACATCAGCAGGAATAGCATCGGTTTCCTTTGTAGGTATCTCTATCGTATCCTTCTTGCCTTCAACCATGAGAGTTCCCTCTTCATCCTTGATAAGAGTACCTTTAATGCCTTCATATTCAACTTCCTTGCCTATCCAATAGCTCAGCGTGTCTTTTATCTCTCTTTGCCCAGGAGTATCGGCTTCAACAGTGTCTTGCTCCGGAGTTGCAACAGCATCAGAAATATCAGCTTTGACTGCTTCCTTTGCTTTAGTAGCCATAGCATCGTACTTTTCGCCATTAACTATTCTCTGGTTAAGTTTACTAAGAATGTCGTATTTTGTTACTCCCAGATATTTAGCAGTTGATCCAATAATAGCGCTATTTATATTAATAGCTTTATCAGCCACTTCGAGATCAGTTCCGGCCTCGATAGCCTGGATCTTTTTTTCATTCAATAAGCTCTCGTATTGCTCAAGCGTTTCCGCTGTTTCTTGTTTCTTTTCCATAGACTTTATATTTGTTAGTTGAGCTAAGTCCATAGCAGAAACAGTATCAACTGCCTCGTCCTGGCTTATTCCTCCATCGACAAGTCTTCTGCTTATCTCTTTCTTTATATTTGTTTCTTTTCTTACGTTATCGCCAGCTTCTTTAAATATAGCCACTGAAGCCAAAACGTTTTCAGGAGAAGCCTCGAACTCTTTGTCCAGCACACTATACAGCGATTCCATTAGTTGAGATGTCTCTTCAGGAGTAAATCCAATAGCGTCTAACTCAGATTTAAACCTCTTAGTCGTATTGTTTCTTAGCATTGCGCTAGAACCGCCCATCGTTCCGCCAACTACTCCGCCAATAAATATAGACTCAAGAACGCCATCAAATAGTTTTCTATCTATTCCATACAGCTTGTCTATGAGGTTTCCAAAAACTTGCTGAATTCCCTCTTGAGTTCCCTCTGACAAGAAGTATTTCTTAACGCTTCCTACGAATGATTTCATTAGAGCGCCCTTGTACATCGCCTGTCTCATTGTGGTATATCCAACTCCGGAGAATGATTTTAGTAGCATATCCGTACTGATAGCTTCTGTTGCGGTATTCATGGATGCCTGAACAGTAGAGTATGATAACTTTCTATCTTCGTCCCACTCAGGATTTGTCCTGCTAACTTCGTTGTAGCTACTGCCAAAGAAGTCTGCAAACATGGACGTATATCCGACAGGAGTTAGCCTTAGCCCCATATATTTAATCGCACTACCGAACCCTCTTGGGATCTTAGACAAGAACATGCTTTCCTGCTCCTTGTCGCTAAGCTTTATGAATGGCTCGTAGTCCCTTGCCCAATTTTTTAAAGGATCGAATACCTTGCCGTCTTGACCGGATAGTTCGTTCATCTTGGACCCAAGAGCTCCAACAGCACCAACAACATTAGGAATAAGCATTTCCGGATCTGCCAGCAATGACTTTATTGGAGTCATAAACCCAACGTCCTTTTGATATCCTATCTTTTCTTCTACTTCGGATCTCTTTAAATCAGGAAAATGATATTTCTGTACTGCATCAACGATCTCATCATCGGAAAGAAAGCTCAGCCCATGCTCTTCTCTTAGAGCGTCTATTGTTCCAAGATTAGTCATCAACCATAGATGAGACATTCGCCTCCACCTCTCCCATATCTGGCAACTCGAAGTCAACCATTAAAAGCTTCCCTCAATTCCGGTTGATCCGTAGTCTTGGTTCTTAATTGCCAATATGTTTTCAGTCTTAGCTTTTGCCACCTTTTTGTTAACTTCGGCTAAAATAAGCTTTCTAACTTCAGGGTTAAGGACCTTCCTACCCTCTGACAAAGTAGGGTACGTTTCAATAAAATGCTTAGCAACTACCTGATTGGCTATGCTTTTTGCCAACTTAACGTCAGCATCTTTTACGCTTCCAGGAGTAACTCCCTCCGCCTCAAGATATCCGTTAATCTCTGTCTGTAGATTATATCTAGTCTCATATCCGCTCTCGCTATTATCTCCCTTTGGAATGGCCTTATCAACATAAGTTAGGACTGCCTGTGCCGTAGACTTGTAGTCTTTACCCCAGAACCTGTCAACGCCTCTCTTAACGCCCTGTTTCGCCATGTCCATTTTAATTGCCATTGGTTTTAGTTTTTTAGAAAACGTCATATAATCTGTCCCGGACAACTCACCATTCTGATATTTGCTCTCTATATTAGAAACCTCGCTATAAACATCAGATAGGTTTATGTTTTTATAATCCTTCGTGTCCCAAGTAGCGATTCTTCCAGCGATATCTATCGAATTATCTGCCATAGCTTCAGTATATATTCCATTAGGATCAAAAGCAGTAACAATATTGTTCATTCCTTCTTCTGATACGCTGTATTTTTCCATAAATGCTTTCCTGCCAGCAGGAGTTGATATGTAGTCAAACGTATCTTTAAGGTCGCCTATCTTTCCCGTAGACTTCATTGTGTTTGCAAGCTGAACAAATGCCTTCGAGTATTTATTGTTATCGAAGTTGGCTATTTGTGTTTGCTGAGAAGAAGAAAGCATACTTGATCCATCTCTTTTTATCGCACCAGCGCTCTTTGAAAACTTAGCATAACCATCTATATATTTCTGAGTAGTATCACCTCCAGCTAATAGCTGACTAACATTGTCTTGAAATCTGTTAAACTCAGTCATTATCCCTCCAGCTGTTAGCCCAGCGCCTTGCCCGGCAACAGCATCTATGATTTTATTTTCCTTATTAACTTTCTGCTGTAATACGTCAACCTCAAGCTGTCTTTTCTTCTGAGCTAGTGGATCATTAAGCTGATCCTCTGCAAACTTCTGTTGTCTTTGCATTAATGACATGCTCATCTGACTCATCTTATTCTGAAGCCCATATTGGATACCCTTGCTTATTCCAGAGAAAATATACCCAGCACCCATTATAAAACACCGCCAGTATACATTGAGATACCAAGCCCAGCTAGAGATCCAAGCCCTTCCCACATAGCATTATCCTCATTCATAGCACCCTGTTCTTTCATAAGCTTAAGTTGGTTTTGGAAGTTTTGCTCATTAAGCTCCACGTGCATATTGTATGTGCTTTGCAGAAACGATCCAGTAGCTCCGTCAATAATACCCTGTCCGGCTAATCCTGTGAAATATTGGTCAGCGCTCATTAGCTGAGCGTTTTTCTGAATAGCGTATTGATTGTTAATGTTTGCTATATTCTCGTTCATCTGAGTAAATACTCCAGACATGGCCTTCTGTGAAGCTCCTGTGTTTAGCGCATCAGCTCCTCCCATGCTGGCCATTCCCTGCTGTAAGTTCTTAGCACTAGCAGTTGCCTTGTTGCCCTCATTAATCTGAGCAGATCTGTTTGCACTTGAATACGCCTTGCTGATATCTGATGTAGTTTTATCAAGATCGAAAAACTTTCCCTGAGTTTCCATAAATTAATCCTCTCTGGTAGAACGTCTTATAGAAAGATCATCTACTCGTATATAATCCTCGCCACTAATGTTTAACTGTATGTCTCTTCCACCAGCACCAAGCAAACCATGTTCGTCAGTATTGATAGTAGCGTCACCGGTTAATGTAGCATTAACGTAGTCGCTATAAGAGCTATCGTTGCCGTTGCAGTTGAAGCTAATAACGATAGGAGCATCAGATTCTTGCTCGCCTCTTATCCATAGCTTATCAAAATCTGAGTATAATTCATACTTATCGGCAAAAACTTGAGTAGTATAATTCCAGAAAATAGGTATAATGTTGTCTTCTTTTAATTTCAAAGAAACATTAGAAATGGAAAAATTAGATGTTATTGTTCCGCCTATTGTTAACCCAGAATAAGAAGTTATTGCCGTAAACTCTGAAACAAATACTCCGTTTCCTGTGATCGTTTCATCAAAATTATAAGCTCCTTCTACCGGCAGACTTAAATAAGTATCTCTTACTCTAACCTCCCCAGTAGCGATGTCATACTTCATTGAGAAAACATACTCTTTATCGGCAAGAATTGTATGGCTCTGTGCGACACCAAATGAATAAGTAGTGTCTGCGGAAATATATAACACATTATCTGTTACCTCAGTATCGCAAGAATATATAGACCAATTCTCAGTTGCATTAACGAATGTTCCATTAATAATATTCTCTTTGTTGCCAAGATTATCCTTGTAAACAAAAACAGCATCATCGTCCATATAACCAAACATATATAAGTCATCTGCTTCAGATACTACAAGATTGTCGTCAATATTACCAATGTATCTAACATCAATAGGCAATTCATACTTAGTCCATTCTCCTAACTGAGAGTCCCATACAAGGATTTTATCTGAAACAGTCACGTATAGTTTATACTCAAAGTAAGACATATAAACTTCAGACTCTTTCAGGTCGGAATCGTTTAATATTGCCTCTACTGGCAAGCTCAATCTGTCGGTATAAATATTATCAAATAACTGCACCTGGTCAGATCCTACACCTGTTAGAACTCTTACGCTCTTGTCTCCAGCTATATAGAAAATACCCACCTGTTGGTTGGGAAGCTTACCTTTAACAATAGAAAACATATAAGGAGATCCAAAATCGACATTTAATTTTCTTGGAACCCAATATATTGGATCTGCGTTTTGTAAGTCTATGTACCAGATTGATTGTTCAAAGAAAACAAGAAGTCCACCAAAGTGAGATATTATCCTTACTGGAGAATCTCCTGACTCTGTTCTAATAGGGATATAATTAAATGCAGGGACTGATTCATATTTTCCTATTTTTGAATACCATATAATTCCCTCTGAGGTTAAATAGAACTGCCTTGCTACCATATACTCCGAGTCTATTGATTTAGGAGGAACGTTGTTGTCTGTGTCGAGAGGTATCACTGATTGATCTGTTACTAGTGTATTGTCAATATAGTGAGTATTCCCTATAGCAACGCTGTCTAGGTAAAAGAAGCCCGACTCCTCAAATTGTCGATATATATTTACTTTTGTTGCGTCATCAGGGGCTACTGGAACTGACACTGATACTTGTTGATTGTACGCTATTATTTCTACTGCATCGACTGATAACGAAAAGGCACCGAACGTTACTGTTTCTTGAGCAGGAACAGTTAGGTCTACGGATATTTTATACCAAATATCGTTATCTACCCGCTGTAAAATAGGGGAGTCTGGTAATGAAATAACACTATCAAACGTTATTGTGATCCCAGTTGGATTATCCCAATTATACAAACCCTCAGTTGTGGATATATATGGATCTCCACTGAGAACTACCGTATCCACATACGTTCCGGATTCTCCAGTGCTTAAAAGATTGTACACCCTCCACATAACATTATCGTCACATAGCTTCGGGTATCCAACGCTATCTTTGTAAAAAGACTTTACATCGTAATCAGCGTTAAGCCTATCTTTTCTCGAAGCTTCTGTTGGTGTGTTTATTCCGTCATATCTTTTAATTATTGAGTATGTGTTGTAAAAGTATCCACTAGCGTATGGGCCAGATGCGAGTTGATATAGCCTGAACTGTTCCCAGTATACTAGGAGTGCATAAAACCCACTGCTATCCGCAAAAAAAGAAGGCGTCCTGTACCCACCAACTACAGACTGAGCCGAATAAGCATACGCAGGAGAAAGACCATAAATACTCCCAACGTAAGTCATCCCTTCGGCAGTATTGCTATATGCCCATCCAAAATATTCAACAGCTATCAGGTCCTCAATGCACGTATCCGTATCTATAACATAAAACCTATAAGCAGTATCTTCTTTTGTCACAACATACAAATCTCTACTAACAAGATGTTCCCATATTATTTCACCGCTCATATATATATTTCCCTGAACATCGACCATATCGCTATCGCCCACCCTTATTGTTTTATATGCTAAGTAACCATCCCTGAACTGTTTTAACACAAATTTCTCTGAATTATCAAATTCAAAAGCATATACAACATTCGTAAATGCCACCGTGTAGTAGTTGTCTTGACTGTATTCAGGATTGCTTTCATCTTGTCCATATTCATAGGTTATAGCATAACTATATAGCCCGGATACATTACCAGACACATCTAAAACCTCTAGCGTTATTTGATCTTCAGGAGGGGAATATCCTAGCGGTGAGCTAAAATTTCCTTTATCGTCATCCCATTTAACATTATCCTCACCAAAGAGATATATGTCATCTCCTATATTCGTATAGTGATTAACATTGTAAGAAGCAATAATTCCGCCATAGTTAATAGTATCGTCCAGGATATAAGCGTTAGGATTTGCATCATCAATATTTTTAATATTATCGTTAAGAGTTAAGTTGTAAGTTATCCCTTTTCTGGTAACAATAGATCCTTGCACATCGAAGTCCAGGTTTGTCATATCAACGCATCGGCCAGACTTTAACTTCTCAGGTGAAGTCTTTTGGTCTATTCCTTTGAAATCATTTATCCTTAAGTAGTCTGCGAAACTAAATGATGCCAGCGTTATAATTAGAATTATTAGTAGTTTTTTGAACACCTTGGATCCTCCTCGTTTTTGCGTTAAATGGTTTATACTTCAATGCTTCAAGTCTGCTTATCTTTTCCCAATCACCACCAGGTATTTTATAAAAATCTCTTTTCATCCTGGCTCCAAGATCGTTGTTAACTTTCAATGATTTAAAAATCAAGAAATATAAAACTGAAAGCTCGTAGTCCTTATCAAAATATTCGCTAAACTCTTTAGTTAGATCAGCTTCAACTATGTCTACCCATTTACTAACTGTCTCCAGCTTAATAGTATAAGACTTGTCGGGAGTAGGATAGACAACTAATTGCTTATCCTTTATCGACATATACCTGGGCGCTCCGGTTACTTCTCCGCTACGATAATCTAGCTCAGAAAAGTTTGAGGGATCTAGCATTACTAGAGGATAATCGCTTCCTCCATCATTCCACCTTGCATGTACAGGGAACCACATTTCTGTTGGAAAATCGTAACTAATAACGTCTTTAATGGTAAAGAACCCATCGTCCATCGAAGTATCTTTCCCTAGCTCCTTAAGATCAGACCCAAACTTATTTAAAACCCTAAGCAGTATTCCGTTGCTGTACTGCGGTTTTGTCTGTTTGTCATCCATGTATAATCTTGCATCGTTAAATAAATCCTGCAGTGTTCCCATTATGATATCCTCTCTAGTGCTTCACTTCGTCCAACATCATTAGGAGTAGTGACATATCCGCCCACCTTTGGCGCAATATCAAAATCAATAGCATCTTCATATATCTTTGATATTATCTCAGAACAAAAGTATTTTTTCTCATCATTTAGATAAGGTCTTCTTTGCCTTAACCATTTAAGATTAAGCATCTTTCCTATTGCCGACATAACAGTTGGAATAAGCCCAACATAGTCATATTCTCTTCCATTATATAATCGCACCTTATCAAGCAAGCTATCTACCTGCTGAGCATTAAGGCCACCTTTTACTCTATAGACATCAATCATACTAAAATCATCCTTAGAAATAGGGTACATTCCAAAAAGCCCACCGGCCCTAGCTTCAGCTTTCATGCCAACACCAACGAACATGGCCGTATGAGAATAGCCTCCACCTAAAGTGAAGAAGTCTATTACTTTTCCCCACCAATCATTTTTCGCTATTTTGAACTGCATTATATCCCCAACTTGTAATTTATATAGGCTTAACATTACTTATACATCCACTCAGCTTTTTTATTTCTAATATCAATATGAAGAAGCGTGTTTCCGATACCTAGACCGATAGTAAGCAATCTTCTCTCTGCAAATTTCTTAACCTTTTCAGCTAGCACATCTCCAGATATTCTATCTGGCCCATCCCAAGCATTAATATCTACAGCAAGTAAATACTCGCTGTCCCAACTTGGAAGATGCCTTGATCCCCAGGGTATTAAATCGAACAAGCTCTTATCTCTAGAAAGATGGCCCTCATCACAAAGCTTAGCGTATATAGCTATATGCTCTTTAGGAGTACGAGCGCTGTCAGTAATAACAATATCGTATTCTTCCTCCAGATCCTCGATGATAGAAACTATATCGGGATGTAATGTCGCTCCATGTTTTATATCGTTCATATTATCATCCTATCCAAGAAAAATCCTTACTAATCCTGAGATACCACTTACCATTACAAATGCAACTATTACCTTTAATCTAAAATTATAAAACGTTTTTTTGAAATTACTAAAATCATCTTTCTTAAATTCACTAAAACATTTATTGGTAACAAAACTAGCTCTAATAAGAGCAAACTGAACCTTGTTCTCTTCCTTTATTATTTCCCTTATCTTTTCGTAATCCAAAACTATTCTCCTAGCAGTCTTCTGCTAAAGCAAACTCATTAAACTCTTTATCTTCATAAACAGCTTCTTTTAATAACTCAGGAATTTCATCTACATATTTTGACTCACTATAAATAGCTTGTTCCTTTACAACACTTCTCATGTCGCTTTTAGTTATATGTTTATAGATATCAGCAACAGGAGTGTCACTATCAATATTAATAGTAAGTGTTCTCGTAAAATCTTTAATACTATTAACCCTTATCTCTCTACTGTCATATTCAGAAAACAACACTTTAGGATGCGTCTTTCTAATCATCCAGTATTTACCATTTAGTTTTAATCCCATAATAATCTCCTTAAAATAATAAAAACATATCAGAACCACTCCCACCAAAACCAGTAATTTCAAATGTTCCATTTGTTGTAAATGTATGGATAGTATCAGAGCCATCAGTTGTCATTGTTCCACCTGAAGCGGTAATTGTTACAGTTTCATATCTAATTATAACAATACCTGAACCGCCATCACCACCTGAAGCTAAATTGGTACCACCAGCACCACCGCCACCTGTATTAGCAACTCCGTCATCTCCATTTCCTATATATGCATTACTGTCACCGCCACCACCGAGTCCACCTGAAGCTGAATTAGTGCCACCCCATATTGCTCCTGCTCCACCTCCAGCATAATATGTAGCAGTACCTGATATACTATTCGATAAGCCATCTCCACCATCTCCGGGGTCTGTTATTGAAGGAACTGTTTGTCCTACAGCACCAGCACCACCACCGCCACCAGCTGAATAATCAACAGCATGAGTGCTTGCAGAATCCCCTCCTTTATTTCCTTGTCCTGCTGTCCCAGATGCTCCAACTACAACGCCACTATGTCCTCCATAAGAAGAGCTACCACCACCAGAACCACCAACTTGAGCAAGCCCTCCAGCATCAGAACCACCATTTCCACATCCTCCACCTCCTCCTATTGCGGTCATTGTAGAAAATATAGAATTGCTTCCGTTCTCCCCTGCTGTACGTGCTGTTGAACCAGCACCACCAGCTCCAACTGTTACGGAATATGATTGAACGAGTACGTTTAACGTTGCCTCATA
>Ga0222689_1000109_pt1 | contig 44793 bp, 35 predicted proteins | sample AntAcemetage1231_FD_179838 | JGI IMG/M metagenome (GOLD analysis project Ga0222689, IMG submission 179838) | Saline water microbial communities from Ace Lake, Antarctica - #1231 | ecosystem: Environmental > Aquatic > Non-marine Saline and Alkaline > Saline | place: Antarctica: Ace Lake...
TGTGAGTTAAGCACTCCAGCTGGTCCTGGCCCCGATTGGTCGGTTTGGCTTCCTGGATTGCCAATTTCTAGTCCTCATTTCCTTTGGGATGGAGAGCCTAGTATGGTAACCTACTTCAACGGTACGGCTCATATCACTGGATTGGTGAGAAATGCGGACGATGCTAACTTGGCTTTCGAGGTTGATATGTGGCTGCAAAGTGCGAGAAACTGGACCGATTGGTCGGATTTAGGCAGATCATACAAAGACGATTATGCCATGGTAGGTGATAACTATCTTGATTGGACCTATTATGAAATGGTTGATGTCTTTTCTCGTTTAATCGGAACAGACGGACTTGAAGGTAGCGAGCTTGAACTTTATCATATGCCTTCTGATTTTTTCTACGGCTTCCAATGCGGAGTTGGTGGTAATAACAGAAACATGAACGAAGGTCTTTCCGGATGGTTCACTTTTAGCGGTGAGTTTGATGGAGAAGACGTAGAAGGACACGGTGATTTAGCGACAGACAAATCATGCACTCCAATTGAAGTGAATGCTGATTGCGATTCAAATGCGGGTTATACCTACTATTGGAGAGCAACTGATAATTGTGGAAATACGGCTACGGCATCTCAATCTGTAGCATCTCAAGATTTGGAAGCCCCAGAATTTGTAAGCTTCCCGGATGATGTGACAATCACTTGTACACAACTTCCTTACGAATCTATAGCTCCTGTAGCTGAAGATGCTTGTCCAGGACAAGTTAGTTTGTACGGTCCTGAAGATAATATCATCGAAGCTGAATGCCCTGTTGCTTATATCATTGAAAGAGCTTGGGAAGCAGTTGATTTATGTGGAAATACAGTGAGAAGAGTTCAACTTATCTCAGTTATCGATGAGGGAGATCCTTACTTTATAGATGTTCCAGAAATCGTTGAATTGAGCTGCGTTGCTGAAATGGGAGTCATCTATGCAGAAGCTGAGGATGATTGTTCTGAAGTGACAATTACTTATGATGATATTGAATTGGAAGATGAGCAATATTGCGGAGGTTCAGTAGAAAGAACTTACACCGCTACCGATATTTGTGGAAACACAGCGACAGCTACTCAATTGATTTTAGTGGTAGATGAAGAGACTCCGGTTTTCACATCTTTCCCAGAAGACTTAAGTGTTTCTTGTGATAATGTGCCTGCTGTAGATGACTCTGCCATTCAATACAGCGACAATTGTCCTGACCTTGAATTTGTTGTTGAACAAGAGCAAATTGAAGGTGATTGCCCAGGAAACTACACATTAATACGTGAGTACAGAGTAATTGATGTTTGTGGGAATACGGCGAGTCAAACTTGGACTATCCAAGTTTCTGACACTTCAGCACCTCAACTATTTGGAGTTCCTACTGATATTGACTTGACATGTGGAGATCCTTTCCCAGATGCATTGGTTTTCGCTACTGACAATTGTGATGATGCTCCAGTAGTATCAGCAACTGCTGAAACGGAACTGCTAGAATGCGGATACATCTTCATTAGAACATGGACTGCTGTTGATGCTTGTGGCAATGAATCAAGCGCGAGTCAAACCATCACCCTAAGTGATAACAATAATCCTGTGTTTGTGAGTTTCCCTGCCGATACAACAATTACATGTTCAGATATCCCTTATGAAAGCGAAGTTCCTGAAGTTGAAGATGATTGTCTTGGTGAAGTGAATCTATCCTATACGGATGAAATTCTACCAGGAGAATGTCCAGTCGCCTACTACATCTCACGTTCTTGGGCTGCTGTAGATGGATGTGGAAACGAAAGTAGACAAGCTCAAACAATAACTGTTATCGATGATCAGAATCCTATATTCATTAGTGTTCCTGAAATAATAGAATTGAGTTGTTCTGCAGAAACGGATGAAATCTATGCGGAAGCGACAGACGATTGCTCTGAACTTGAAATTACATTTGAAGACGAGGAATTGGATGATGAGCAATACTGCAATGGATCAGTGTTACGTACATATACAGCAACTGACATCTGCGGTAATTCAGTAACTGCTTCGCAAATGATCTTGGTGGTAGATGAGGAAACTCCAGTTATTACTGCTTTCCCAGAAGACATAACTGTATCATGCGGAAATATTCCTGAAATATATCCTTCAAGCATTCAATACAGCGATAACTGTCCAGAACCGGAGCTTTTATTGGATCAATCACAAATTGAAACTGATTGTCCAGGCAATTACACCTTGATTCGTGAATACAGAGTGATTGATGCTTGTGGAAACACGGCAACTCAAACTTGGACTATTCAAGTGGTTGACGATGAAGCACCTGAATTGTTCGGTGTGCCTGCGGATATTGTTCTGAATTGTGATGAGAATATTCCTGATGCCATCGTCTTCGCTGTTGATAATTGTGACGATCAACCAATCGTTGCGCTTACAGCTGAAACAGAAGAACTTGAATGTGGACAGCTCTTCATCAGAACATGGACAGCAACAGATGCCTGCGGAAATTCATACTCTGAAAGTCAAGAAGTTTCTATCATTGACAATGAAGGTCCTGAGTTCGTAGTGTTCCCAGATGATATTACTGTTCAATGTGGAGAAGAGATCCCAGCTTCAGAAGTTGAAGTAGATGACTCTTGCAGTGAAGTAGTTTCATTTGAATCTGAAGAGTCTACAGAAGCAGGAGAATGTGAAGCAGAATACACGCTTTACAGAACTTACACTGCAACTGATGGTTGTGGAAACACAAGTATAAGAACTCAAATCATTTCTATTGTTGATACAGAAGGACCAGTATTCAATGATTTCTCTGCTGAAATTGAAGTGTCTTGCGACCTGAGCTTCCCTGAAGATTTTGGAGTGAGCGCAGAAGACAATTGCAGCTCAGTCGAGTTGACTTTTGAAGATAGCGCTGAAGACTTTGAATGTGGACAGTCATATACTAGAACTTGGACAGCTACCGATGCCTGTGGAAACACAAGTACTGCGGTTCAAACTTTAGAGGCAGTTGACAATGAGCCTCCAGTGGTACTGACATTCCCAGAAGACATCACGGTCAATTGTGACGCATACAATCCGAATGCTCCAGTAGTATTTAATGTGGTTGATAACTGCGCCAGTGAAATCAGCATGATAATGTCTGATGATATTGTCGATGGCGATTGTCCAAACAACTTCCAGCGAGTTAGAACATACACTTGGGCAGACGGTTGTGATAATGCGACAAGCAGAACTTACACCGTGAATGTCGTTGATGTAACTCCACCTAGTTTATTAGGAGTGCCGGCTGATGTCAGCATTAGTTGTTTAGATCCGATTCCAGATGCGATCGTTTTCGCAACTGACAATTGTACTGATCTATTGGAAGTTTCACTTTCTGCGACGACAAATCAATTGGAATGCGGATACGAGTTCATCAGAACTTGGTCTACGGTAGATGAATGTGGAAATGAAGCATCGGCAACCCAGACTATTACTGTGGTAGATGATACAGATCCATACTTCGACTCCCTTCCAGAAGACTTATTTCTGACTTGTGGAGATTCGATTCCTCCGATTGCTGAAGTTGTTGTTTTAGATGATTGCGACGATGCACCAATCTTGTTCGTAGTTGATGAATATTCTGGAACAGAATGTCCATTCACCATTACCCGTATTTTCAGAGCTGCTGACTGTGCCGGCAACTACGCTATTTACGCTCAATACATCTATTTCGAAGAAACCCCTGGAATTGCAGGAGAAAACGGCCCTTCAATAGATTGGAATATTTCACGCACTCAATCGGAAGAGTATACCATTGCTCTCCGCAGTTCTATAAATACACGTTGTTCCATTGAAATTCTGAGCCTTAACGGTAAACGACTGGAAGGGATTCAGGAATTGAATGTTGAAGCTGGCAGTGAATCTACGGTTCGCTATAATACTTCTGGTATAGCATCGGGAATTTATTTAATTCGCGTATATTCGAACGAGATGAGTGAAACTAGGAAAGTCGCCATTGTGCGGTAATCCTTCTTAACCAAAACACGAAGAAGCCATCACATTTTGTGGTGGCTTTTTTGTTGACCTTAAGTCATTCAAAACCCGATTTCAAGAATTAACTTTGTGCCATGCCATCCTATGCCGAAGTCATACTTCCATTAGCACTTCCCGAAAATCTGAGCTGGAAAGTTCCTGAAGAACTCAGCGCTATTTTGGGTGTGGGGATGCGTGTAGTTGTTCCATTGGGACGGAGATTACTCACAGGATTAGTGGCATCCATCTCTGACAACTTCGACGGGCAATATGAGCTGAAAGAAATCGACACCGTTCTGGATGAATTTCCACTCATCACCCCAGAACAACTCAAGTTATGGGAATGGATGTCGACCTATTACATGTGCTCCATGGGAGAAGTCATGAGTTCAGCCCTTCCGGGAAGTCTAAAACTCAGCAGTGAATCTAAAATTGTCTTGCACTCGGATTATGAGGGCCAAGGTGAAAATCTAACAGATCGGGAATTTCAGATTTACGATGCATTGATGATTCGGAAAAAGCTCTCCTTCAGTGAGGTGAGTGAGTTGCTCGAAATCAAATCCATCCACATTCATATTAAATCCCTAATTGCCAAAGGAATTATTGAAATAGAGGAGGAGCTGCGGTACAGATACAAGCCGAAGAAAGCTGATTTTGTGCGCTTCACTGCTTTTGTAGATGACGAAGAGGCGATGCATCAACTTTTCGACACCCTCGAGAAACGAGCTCCGAAACAACTGGACTTATTGATGCACCTCTACCGATTTGCAGGAGGTAAAGGATTGCGTTTGTTGGAAATTGAGAAGAAGGAATTGCTCGAATTGACAGGAAGTAGCGTGGCAGTTTTGAAAGGGCTTGCCGACAAAGATGTGATCGAGATTTTCAGCAAAGAGGCCAATCGTTTCCAGGACCAAAATAATGATACCGAGATAAAGCCCAAACTCAGTGATGCACAGGCTAAAGCCAAGTCTGAGATAGCAGAGCATTGGAAAAATAAGGATGTCGTATTGCTCAAGGGGGTGACAGGGTCGGGGAAAACAGAAATCTACATTGAACTCATCCAGGAGGCAGTATTACGGGGTGAGCAGGTCTTGTATTTGCTTCCAGAGATTGCCTTAACCGCCCAAATCATTCAACGACTTCAGCGCTTTTTTGGGGATGATGTCGGAATCTACCACAGCAAATTCAATCCCAATGAGCGTGCTGAGGTTTGGTACAGGACTTTACAGGACAACAGTAGGAAATTCAAGATTCTCTTGGGTGCGCGTTCCGCAATGTTTTTACCTTTTCACAACCTGGGATTGGTGATAGTCGATGAAGAGCACGAATCGACTTTCAAGCAGCAAGATCCTGCGCCGCGTTACAATGCTCGCGATATGGCTGTGATTCTCGGTAAAATGAACGGAGCTAAAGTGCTGCTCGGAACGGCAACACCATCCATTGAAACCTATTGGAATGCTTCTAGAGAGCAATATGGCTTTGTAGAATTGAATGAACGCTATGGTGGTGTGCAATTGCCTGAGGTCTTCTGCGCAGATATCCGAAAAGAATTGAAGGAAAAATCCATGCAGGGCAACTTCACTTCAATGTTGGCCGAGGCCATCACTGAGACAATTAAAAACAAAGAGCAGGTTATTCTCTTTCAAAATAGAAGAGGTTATTCTCCCTTGTGGCAATGTCATATTTGTGGATGGATTCCAGAGTGTCCAAATTGTGATGTAAGTCTTACCTACCACAAGCGACCACACCTGCTTAAATGCCATTACTGTGGAAGTCAATCTAAGCCACCATCAACATGCCGTGCTTGCATGAGTTCTGAAATCAAGATGCTTGGATTCGGAACTGAAAAAATTGAAGAGGAGCTCTCTGAGTTGTTTCCGGAGATTTCGGTGGCTAGAATGGATTTAGACACCACGCGATCTAAGAATGCCTATACTTCGATGCTTGATGATTTTGGAAGGGGGAAGTATGATGTTTTGGTTGGTACCCAGATGGTTACCAAGGGACTTGATTTCGGCAATGTCGGATTGGTAGGGATCTTGAACGCCGATATGATGTTGAAATTCCCCGATTTTAGATCATTTGAAAGGTCTTATCAATTGATGACTCAGGTTTCTGGAAGGGCCGGTAGACAGCAGAAGAGGGGTAAGGTTATCATCCAGACCTACGAGCCAGATCATTGGGTGATTCAAAAGGTTATTACTTCTGATTATGAAGGCTTGTATCAGCAAGAAATTCTTGAGCGTAAAAATTTTCATTATCCTCCTTATTTCAGATTGATTCGAATTGATGTAAGGCATCGGGATGGAGACAAAGCAGATCGTGGGGCTGTTTTATTGGCAAGTCGATTAAGAAGTGTTTTTGGAGAGCGGGTTCTAGGTCCAGAAAGACCTTATGTCTCTAGAATTAACAATATTCATCATGTGCATGTCTTACTGAAATTTGAACGAGAGGCATCTCCCTCAAAAATTAAGACAATCATTCTTCAAACAGTCGATTCAGTGCTTGATATTCCCGATTTAAAAGGGTTGAGAATAGTTCCTGACGTCGATCCCGTTTAAATCTCGGATTCATTTTTTGGAAAAATGTCCCTGATGAAAATCCAAAAGATCACGCTGTAAGCAACAGTGATTATTGTGGCATAGATTAAACTTCTCGGATTGTATTCCGTGCTCATCGAATTATTGGCAAGTTGAGCTGCTCTTAGCATAAAGCGATCAACCACAAAATAAGAAACGGCGCAGACAACAATCGACGTGGTGATGTAGGTGTTTATTTTATCTCTTCTTGTCAAATCAATTCCGTTCACCGAAAATTGCGCTTCCAACTCGAATCATCGTACTTCCTTCTTCAACGGCAATGGCAAAATCACCACTCATCCCCATAGATAGTGTGTCCCAGTGATCACCAGATTCTGTAAAGTGAATTTTACATCTATCAAAAAGATTTTTTAAAGACTTGAACTCTTTGCGAACTTGAGTTGAATTGTCTGTATATGTCGCCATGCCCATCAATCCCCTAAACTTCAAATGTGAATATTCATGTCTGAACTCGCTATTGAGAATTACGGCCAATTCTTTTTCATCAAAGCCGAATTTCGTTTCCTCTTCTGCGATATGCACTTGCAATAGGCAATTGATTTTTCGATGGTTCGCTTCTGCTTGTTTGTTCAACTCTTGCAAGAGGCGTTCACTGTCAACAGCGTGAACAAAATGTACGTAGGGTGCAATGGATTTGACCTTATTTCTTTGCAAATGACCAATCATATGCCATTCGATGTCTTTTGGCAAATGTTCCCATTTTTCAGTCATTTCTTGGGCTTTGTTTTCGCCAAATGCGCGATGACCGGCCTCATACGCTTGAAGAATTTCGGATTCTGATTTTGTTTTAGAAACAGCAATCAGCTGGACGCCCTGCGGAAGGAAATTATTAAAAACGAGTAAACGCTGTGAAATGGAAGTCATGGTTTGAATAATCTGAACTTGACGGCTAAGTTAATCATCCAGTTCAAAAATGGTGAGCCCTGAGCGTAATTTTGGTTCGATGTAGGTAGATTTAGGAGGCATTGTCAATCCTGCATCTGAGACGGCCTTCAATTCATCAAAAGTCACAGGGTGCAAAATAAAGGCAGCTGCATACCACCCTTTGTCCACCTTGGCTTTCAATTCCAAGGCTTTATCTTCCCCTCCGATAAAACTCAGTCTCTCGTCATGCCTGATATCTAAAATCTGCAACAATGGTTTTAAAACAGTATCAGTGAGGAGCTGGGAATCTGTTTCTTCAACCGGGACATCAACAGCATTTTTAAGGCTTAAGTTATACCAGTTGCTTTCTAGGTACATACAGAATTGCCTCTGAGCAGCTGGTACTGCAGGACCATCCAGCTTAATAACTTCAAAACCGTGATTCAATTCCGCCAAGAAGTCGGCAACCTTGTAAACGCCAAGGTTAGAAATCAATCGATGAAAGGGGTGAATAAGTAGGTCTTTTGATGGGAGGATATAAGCCATAAAAAAGTTCCACAAGCCATCCTGATTCTCATGTCTTTTCCTTTTCTCCTGAGCCAGCAATACACTTGAAGCACATCTATGATGACCATCCGCAATGTAGAGTTCAGGAATTCCCGCGAAGAAGTGTTTTAAAGATTGGAGTTTTGACTCCTCGTCGATTTGCCACAACTGATGTCTCACCTTGTCGGCAGTGCTGAAATCATAAACCGGACGTTGTTCTGTCCAAGGCTGCAATAAATTGTGCAGTTTATCCTCATCAGGAAAAGTCAACAAAACAGGTTCAGCATTGAAATGGGTCATTTCGAGGTACTTCTTGAATATCTCTTCTCGTGGACCTAAAGTTTGCTCGTGAATTTTAACTTTTCCATCAATATAATCGTCGCAGGCAACCCCACAAATAACCCCTGTGTGTTGATGTCCGTGATGGATTTGGCGATAAACATAGTAGGAGGGATTCTCATCTTTTTGGTAGACTCCCTCATCTATAAAGGCATCGTAACGCTGACGAACTTTTATAAATCTCTTGTCTGAATTTGGCCTTGATTTGCGTCGATGCCCAAACTCAGGATTGATAATGTGTATGAAACTGTAAGGGTTGTAATCCAGTTTGTCTCTAAGCTTTGTAGGACTGTAAGTCACGTAAGACCGAGTTGCCACAAGGTGAACCTTGTCGGGAACTGGTCTAACCGCTTTGAAAGGCCTTATTGATGCCATCTTATCCTTGCTTAAAAAATCCTGTCCTTATCGGTTCAATTATTAATCGTTTCACCGAATAGACTCACAATTTTGTGCGCAAGTTCTAGTCCGATTCTATCTTGTGCTTCAAGCGTCGCAGCGCCAATATGAGGAGTAAGTGATATTTTCGGATGATTCAAGATGTCTTTTCTAGGTTGAGGTTCGTTCTCGAAAACGTCAAGTCCAACAGCAGCAAGTTTCCCTGAATCAAGTCCTTCTATCAATGCATCCTCGTCAATACTTCCACCTCTTGCAGCGTTCACCAAGATTACACCATCCTTCATGGCGTCAATTTGCTTTTTCCCAATCACTGGAGTTCCGTCAGGTTGCTTTGGAACATGGAGGGAGATAAAATCACATTGAGGAAGGATATCCTCTAAAGATCGCACTGGGATATTCACAAGAATTTCTCCGTATCCTTGAATATCAACTGGAATTTCTTTGTTTCCAGGAACTAAATCTGCGGAAATCACTTTCATTCCACATCCTAAGGCATAAGAAGCTAAACTTTGACCAATTCTCCCGATACCAACTATTCCTAGGGTCTTGCCGCGAAGCTCAATGCCTTTTGCGTATTTCTTTTTCAGCACAGCAAATTCAGCTTCTCCGCGCAGAGGCATCTGACGGTTGGCATCATAAACACCTCTCACCATGCTAAACAAGTGCGCCATCACCAATTCGGCAACAGACTGACTTGATGCAGCAGGAGTATTAATTACTTCGATGCCTTTAGTTCTCGCATAAGACACGTCAATATTATCCATTCCAACACCACCTCTTCCGATTAGCTTTAGCCCAGGACAGGCGTCAATGATGTCTTGTCGAACAGTGGTAGCGCTTCTTACGAGCACAGCTTCAATGTTTTCTTTGTTGATGTATGCAATTAGGTCTTCCTGAGCGACCTTATCTGTAATAACCGTAAAACCAGCATCTTCAAGAGCCGATTTGCCAGCTTGACTTATTCCGTCGTTGGCTTGAATTTTCATTATTACTTATGATTTTTTTGATTCTAGTTCCTTCATTACGTCTACCAATGCTTGCACACTTGCAATTGGAAGGGCATTGTACATTGATGCTCTATATCCCCCAATTGAACGATGTCCTTTAATTCCGCTGATTCCTGCAGCCTTCCACATTTCATCAAATTCAGCTCCTAGATTTTCGTCTTTAAGCATGAAAGTAGCGTTCATATCACTTCTGTGAGCGGCTTCAGCATGCCCAACAAATAGTGAATTGCGATCGATTTCGCTGTACATCAAATCCGCTTTTTGGCGGTTGAGTGTAGCGATTTCCTTCACTCCACCTAAATCTTTCAGCCATCTGAGCATTAGCATAGATGCATAGACTGGAAATACAGGAGGTGTGTTGAACATTGACTCCTTCTTAATGTGGATTTGAAGATCGAGGTAAGAAGGAATCGGACGATTCGATTTACCAAGCTTTTCTGTATCCACGATATAAAGAACAGTTCCAGCAGGTCCCATGTTCTTCTGAGCTCCAGCATAAATCAATGCAAAATCTTCAACGTTGATTTCTTTGCTGAAAATATCAGAACTCATATCACAAATTAGGTTGCAGTCTGGCTTTGGAAAGCTCTTGTACTGGGTTCCGTAAATTGTGTTGTTGGATGTAATGTGTAAGTAATCATAATCACTTCCAACATGCGGAATTTCTGGAATCAGCTTATTGCCTTCAGTTTCAGAGCTCGCTACAACCTCAGCTTTCCCTACAAAATTCGCTTCTTTCACAGCGCTTTTCGCCCAAGTACCGGTGTTTACATAGGCTGCTTTTCCATCTGGCGATAAGAAATTATAGGCAGTAGTGAGAAATCCTAAGCTAGCACCTCCCTGTAGGAAGAGTACTTCATACCGATCAGGTAAGTTCAGCAACTCCCTAACCAATTGTCTTGCTTCGTCCATAACAGCGACGAAGTCTTTGCTGCGGTGAGATATTTCAATCAGTGATAAACCAATACCATTTAATTCTGTTACTGCATCTGCTGCTCCTTCAATTACTTGAGGAGGAAGAATACATGGACCTGCGCTAAAATTGTGGATTTTTGACATGAATCGTTATTCTGAAATGAGGCACAAAATTCAGAATAATTTTTAGAACGAGAGCATCAGGAGGGATTCAATTTTCAATGAACTCCGATTGATAGATTTTATTCAAGGATTCTTTAGAGCTTTTTAGATGAAAAAGGCCCTCCAATTGCATGAAATTCTTCTTGTCATAAATTTTCGAAATTGCCTTGGATGCTAGCTCTAGCTTGTAATCTTCGAGTTCAATTGTCTTTAATAAAACAGAGAATTGATCTACAGTCAAGCAATGAGATTTTAAGCTGTTTTCAATAGTTTTCCTACGAGAGCTTTCGAATATTTCAGACTCTAGACTTGAAATTACACCGTTTATGTATGCTTTTGAAGCAGGATATGAGCATCCTTTCGGTCCGTCGTATGCAAAATCGAGGCTGTCAACACTTAAGGTGTCGGAAAGGTTTATTGATTCATCTGCAAGAATCTTCGTGGAAACAATTGGTGATTTTGAGAAAGGTAGAACAGCATAATCATCACCCAACTTTCGTAATTCGTAAGTATGACTAGTGTTTAGTACAAGTGAAATTTCAAGTTGAATTTGAGTTGCAGTTCCTTTCAGCTTGATATCTAGCTGTTGTTTCCCTGAGCGTAAAGAGTCGGCTTGAACAACATTTGTGGGTGATGCATTGATAAGTTTCCCGTTGACCTTTAAACTAAAACTCAGACTGTCAGCAGATTGAACACGCAGTGAAGAATACTGCCCGTTGGAAATGAGGCAGAATGAAATCGAAATTATTAAGACAAAACTCTTGATCAATCGTTCACTCATGGATGGCAAAAATAGAGATTCCATTGTCAATAGAAAACACCGTGCCAATCTTACTTAAATCTAGCAATGAAAGAGTTCACAAACTTATTTTTTGGCAACCTTTTCAGGACATCCAAGAGAACATTTTGATCTCCTCTCCCAAAGACAAAAGGCATATACCAAGCAACGACAAACAAGGCCAATCCATTCGCAAAAATAGCAATACAAAGTGATGGAAATGCTGGTAAATCGATGAAGTCAAAGAGATATCGACAAGGTATGGACACCAATAACATTACAAATCCAAGGGCAAGAGCTGACTTGAAGGAAGCAAAGAATCTTTTAACCGGAGCTTCGATCAACTTCAAACTCAATCCTATCATCAGAATAAATTGTAGCAAGGTTGCTCCAAGAACTGCCCACGCAACAGCTGTGAGTCCATAAGGAATAAGCCATAGAATACCAAGGACCATGGATACACAAAATGCAATTTTGATCAAGCTTCCTGTATATAGTTTATCCAATGCTCTCAGCACTGAATCGCAAAGTTTGATGAGTGATCGGAATATCACTCCAATAAACAATACCTGAACAACTGGAATTGCGGCTTCGTAGCTTCGCCCCAGGTATATCACCACGATTTCTTCAGCAAATAGGATTAGGAAAATACAAGCTGGAATGACGAGTAAAGCGATGAAGTATGCCGCACTGAAAAATGCTTTTCGAAGTCGAATTTTTTCTTCCTGGAGTGAGGACAATCCACTGAACATCACATTATCAGACAGTTTTCCTAGAATCGTAATGGGCAATCCCATCAAATATGCTGACCGTTCATACTGTCCGGCACTTGCCATTCGAGATTCAACAGATCTACCTTCAATAAATTTAGGAACCAGCAAAGTATCAATCCTAGTACCTGCGTAGTTGAAAGCGTTGAAAAGCGTGCTTCCTCCTCCATATCGAATCAATTGACGGGTGTATTTCCACTCCCATTTCAAATTGATTTTGACTGGATTCAAAATCCAAAAAGAGATTGTCATCAATAGATTTTGACTGAATAAGGCAAAAACGTAGGCCCAGATGTCGTAGTCCAACCAAGCCAAGGTCAATCCGACAATGAGGTTACCTCCAATGATACTCACCATTCCTGCAATGAAGAACTTTTTGAAATTCATCGCTCGTATCATGAGAGATCGAGGTACGATGGCAATTGCTGAAAGTGTGAAACTGATGCTGATTACTCGAATGACATCAACCAGTGCTGGAGATTCATAATAGCGCGAAATCCAAGGAGCAAGTGCATAAAACAAAAGTGTAAATCCAAGCCCGAGAATTAAAGAAGTGTAAAAGGCACCAGTAATGTGCTGGTCGTGAATTTCTTTTCGTTGGACAAGCGCCGGACCGATTCCGATCTGCGAGAATATTTCCGCAAATCCAACTGCAGTGATGGCAATTCCCATCAATCCAAAAGATTCAGGAGCTATCAATCGGGCAAGAATACTCGTGTAAACCAATTGAATCACCACTTGAAGAACGACTGTGAGGCCATTCCATCCAAAGGACGATATGAATTTATTGGATGTTGCCAAAGGGATTAATTTGTATTCTAAGGTCGAAATTAGTTCTATTCCTCACAGCCCAAACCAGCAAGTGCTAAAGGTTTTCGAACTACTGTTGTGAACTTGTTGTTATTTGAGTAAGGATTGAAGGGAAGTAGAGAAGCTGAAATTCCAGGATGTAAGAATTAATTAGTAGATAATCAAGGTGTTAGGATTGATTTGTTAGCTGGGGAATCGGTCTTGACTGGCGATCGGGGCCTCCAACCTCCTCCCCGAAGGGAAAATACACCGCTCCCGGAATTTAGTCGTAAAATAGACGTTTACTTACGTTTAATTTGAGTTAAAATTTGGCGTCCTGTTGGTGTTTATAAGACTAATATTCAGTAGCTAAATATTGAAATGCGCCGCGGGCAGTGCAGCTAGTTCATAAGCCGTATCTTGGGCATTCTGAATCAAACTGGAAAAAATGATATCGAAGATTGAACAAGCCAAATACAGAAGCTATATGTTTCGTCACTTGGATGGAATTGTATGTGCGCCATCGGCTTATGCTTTATATAAAAAAGGAGTTCTGACTTTCTTGTTGGAACATGGTAGTTGTGAACTTGCTGAACTCAGCGAAAAGTTCGACGCCAATGAGGGGTATTTGAATGTTGCCTTTCGAGTGATGGCCTCTCAAGGTTGGGTTGATTACCAAGTTGATAATACCCTGAACAAGGTTATAATCTCGACCAATGAGCAAAGTGCAATCGCTTTTGAATACATTGCTTGGTATAAAGAGGCAGTTCATCTGATCCAGTTTGCTGGGAAATATCATTCTCGAAAATTTGAAATTGAACCTTTTCAAGTCCTTAATCAATTGTTTGAGTCCTTTCGGGAAAAAGATCAAATGGATTTTAAAGGAGGGGAGATTGAAGCTCAAATTCGAAATCAAATTTTAAGACATATTGAAGGTATAATCTTGGGTCCAACAATCGTTAGACTGGGAATGAATGGAATGTTTCACAAGTATTTCATGGAAGCAAGTTTCAAGCCGGAAGAATTCCATAAGGATCCTGAAAACTTCAGAGCATTACTAGATATTTTTGTCTATTTCGGATGGTTTACAAAGCGCAATGACACTTTCCAATTTACCGATCAAGGATTGTTCTTCGCAAGACGGGCCAGTGCATATGGTGTTACTGTATCCTATTTGCCAACGCTACGGATGCTTGATGAAATGATTTTCGGAAATGCCAAGGCTGCAAAATTGACGGCCACACAAAGTGAAGAAGGCCACGTAGACCGCGAAATGAATGTCTGGGGAAGCGGAGGAGCTCACTCGACTTATTTTAAAATTATCGATGAGGTTATTATCGATTTGTTCAACAAGCCTATATCTGAGCAGCCAAAGGGAATTCTCGATATGGGATGTGGGAACGGAGCATTCTTGCAACACCTTTTTAATGTTATCGAGCAACAGACTTTGCGAGGGAAAATGCTAGATGAGCACCCCTTGATTCTGGTCGGTGTCGATTACAATGAGACAGCCCTGAAAATCACCAAAGCCAACTTGATTCAAGCTGATATATGGGCGAAGGTGATTTGGGGAGATATCGGAAAACCGGCATTGCTGGCCGAAGATTTAAGTGAAAATTATGGCATTGATTTAGGTGAATTGCTGAATGTAAGAACCTTCTTAGATCACAATAGAATATGGAAAGAGCCCGTTTCAATCAATGAAGATCGAGTGAGTTCGTCAACAGGAGCTTATGCCTTTGAAGGTGAACGAATGAATAATAACTCAGTTGAAGAATCACTGCTCGAGCATTGTAAGAATTGGGAGCCCTATGTGAGAAAATTTGGATTGCTCGTAATAGAACTACACACGGTGCCGACCGAATTGGTGTCAAAGAATTTAGGGAAAACTGCCGCGTCAGCATATGATGCAACTCATGGATACTCAGATCAATACATCGTTGAAGTTGAAGTGTTCAATCGAATTATGGGCGAGGCTGGATTGAATGCCGTTGAGGAATGCTATCGCAAATTCCCCAACAATGATTTAGCTACAGTGACAGTAAACTTATTCAAGCAGAAAAAAGTATAATTTGAGATTCAATTCTGAAATATGAAAAAATTTGAAAAAGTTCTAGTGGCACTCGTTGGGCTCTCACTAATTCTTCATTATTTATCCGCATCGGGAGCGGCGCTGACTGGAATTATCGGGCTGGGAGCCTTGTCTTTATTTTATTTTTTCTTTGGAATCGCAGTGTTAAATGATCTGAAGGTCAAAGACATTTTTAAGTCTAAAGGGAAAATTGGAATAGGCAATAAACAAAAAATGCTAGGCCTTTATGTTGCCTATATGTTGGCAGCAACCTGCATGGCCATTCTATTTAAGCTCTCACAATGGCCCGGTGCTTCTGATATGGCAAACATTTCATACTTTGGACTACCACTCTCTATAATTCTTGTATACCTTTTCAAGCGGAAAGAACCTGAATTCAATACCAGCCCGTATTACACAAGAATTCTAGCTTATGCTGCCTTTTTAGCATTTTTAATCATTGTGATGAAATAATTAATCCAGCAGAGTTGAAACTCAGATTCCAAAATCCGAATTATCTACCTTAGCACCCAATCAAAAATCTAGAATCCAAGTCTACACAATGAGTCCATCAATTCTTCAATTTATTGGGAGGAAATTGCGTCCTGTTGAACTGGCACTTTTTCTCAAATTTATTCTGAGGATCAAAAGGAAGGAGATTCAACTGCCTGATGGACGGAAATATGAGGTTGATCCTGTGTCAGACCTGGGATTGAGATTAGCGAAGTCATCTGTGTACGAGCCCGAAATGACCCAGGCAATTCAAGATATTCTCCAAGAAGGCGATGTATTCGTTGATTTGGGAAGCAATGAAGGCTACTTTGCTGTGTTAGGATCTAAGTTATGCGGATCGACAGGAAAGGTTTTTGCCATTGAGCCACAGCAGCGTCTCTGGCCGATCATTCGAAGAAATACAGCAATTAACGAGCTCTCAAATATCCAATTGCTACCCTTTGGAATAGGGTCGAAAAATGAAAAACTTACCCTCCAACTTTATCCAAGCCTGAATTCAGGAGCCTCAAGTTTTGCCTCTGGATTCAATTTTGGAATTAGCTTCGCCTGGCTGCGGAAAAAGATTTACGGGACTCAAACGGCACAAATCCATACCCTTGATGAAATCGAAAATACTCTACCATCCAAAATAAAACTCATTAAAATCGATATCGAAGGATTTGAATTGGAAGCGCTTAAAGGTGGAGCTGAAATGTTAAAACAACAGCGATTTGACCACCTCCTCATCGAGATTCATCCAATAACACTGGAAGGCATGGGACAGACAGAAGCTGATATTGACAAACTATTGCAGCTTTCGAATTACCCGAAAAAACGAGTCGGACCCAATCTTAATCTTTATTCTGCCCAATGAAGACCTACGCCATCAGTTTGAAACGAGTGTCTGAACGTTACAACTACATCCGAACGCATGTGGAAGAGCGAGGATTAGATTTTGAATTGATTGATGCCGTTGATGGCTCCCAACTTAGTGATGCCCGCCTCGCAGAAACTTGCGACATGAAGAAAGTTGAGAAGCTGAGATGGTGGTTGAGCAATGGAGCAATTGCTTGCGCCATGTCACACCAGCTAGCCTATGAGAGACTAATTAATTCCAAAGAGAAAGCTGCGTTTATTGTTGAAGATGATGTCATTCTGCCCTCGAATATTCAGCAGTTATTGACCGAAATTGAAGCGGAAATTCGTCCTACTGAAATTGTCCTCTTATACTACACTTCATTCAAACCGGCAAAATTTAGCTCTATTGGTGGTCGTAAATTGTCTTCAGGAGGATTGTATTATCCAATGGATATTGCACAACCCATAACCGCGGCAGCCTATGTGATTGGACGGGAAGCAGCCAAACGATTGAAGGAAAGCTTTTATCCGATTCGCACCACAGCAGATTGTTGGGGCCACTTCTACAACGATGGCAACTTCGATTCCCTAAGAGTACATTTTCCCGCTCTTGTGAAAACAAAGAATTTCAAATCTTCCATCGATTATTTGAAGCCAGGCTCCTTGAAATCTAAGTTGGCAGCATTCATCAACCAACACCAGATTCCACCGTTCTATCAATATCTCCAGAAAAAAAGACAAAAACGACTAGATTCTATGCTGGGCCATTTTGTCTTGGTAGAGGAAGAATCTCCGATTCTATTGAAACAAAAATCCTAGTTCCGGTCCATTTTTTCAGCTTGTGCAGCCAAAATCTTACTTTTGGACTCAAGTTAGAGTTCTGACAGTGCCAAACCTGATATGTATTCCTTGAATCCAGCCTTTAAAAATAAATTCATTTGCATCACCGGTGCTTCTTCTGGTATTGGAGAGGCTCTTTTGCGGGAAGTAGTGAAAACCCCATGTACTGTGGTTGTCATGGCTCGATCTGTAGATAAGCTGAACGCATTACAGCAGGAATTGAGCAGCGACGGAGTGTTGATTCATGTTATTCCCATGGATCTTGAGAACAGTGATTCTATCGATGCAGCTGTCGAGAAAATGAAATCCCTCATTCCTCAGCTAGATTGGCTGTTTAACAATGGGGGTATGAGTCAACGTGGATTGGCAGCTGAAACAGAGTTCAATGTGGTGAGGAGGATTATGGAAATCAACTTCTTGGGGACCATTCAATTGACAATAGCCTGTAATCCACTGTTTTCATTGGCTCAAAAACCGGGAATCGTTGTTACATCATCGATTGCTGGATTATTTGGATTTCCGTTGAGGTCAGCATATTCCGCATCTAAACATGCCTTGCAAGGTTATTTCGAATCCTGCCAATTGGAGTCCGATTCACCGTCAATTACCATTGTCAGTCCAGGTAGCATCAAAACTAATCTTGCCTTGAAAGCCCTTGATGCCAAAGGGAAATTCAACAACAAGAAAGATGAACGATTGGAAAAGGGAGTCTTACCCTCCATTTTAGCAATCAAAGTAATGAAAGCCGCTTCCAAAAGGAAAAAGAAGGTTTATATTGGCAAAGAGGAACTCTTGATGATATATTTTCACCGTTATCTCCCATTCTTATTTAATTTTATTGCCAAACGCAGAATAGACAATTGACGAATGAAGAAAAAGATCATTAACGGCATTCAGCAAATTGGGATAGGCACGCCCACAGCTCAAAAGACTTTCGACTGGTACAGAAATTTACTTGGATTCGATATTAAAGTTTTTGAAGATGAGGCTCAAGCCAAGTTGATGACCCGCTACACAGATGACGAAGTTCGTGCTCGCCATGCTATTCTTTCGATGAATTTAAACGGAGGTGGTGGACTAGAGATTTGGCAATACACTAGCCGAACTCCGCAAGCTGCTAGTTTCGATATCTTGTTTGGAGACCTCGGAATCCACGGAATGAAAATCCGTTGTTTAGATATTAAAAAAGCCCATGCCTTGCTCACTGAAAAGGGCGTGAATCCAGGGGCAATAGCTTCTTCACCAATTGGCGTTCCTCATTTCTACTTTAAAGATCCGTGGGGAAATCAAGTCGAAGCAGTGCACGATAATTACTGCTTCAGTCCCCAAGATTCTTCTTTCGGCGGAGTGATGGGAGTGAGCATCGGGGTAACAGCCATGGATGAGAGCATTTCTTTCTACTCGAATTTGCTCGGTTTTGACGATTTGGTTTATGATGAATCGGGTGTGTTTGAAGATTTAAAAGCTGTGGCTGGAGGTGATGGTAATTATAGAAGGGTACTTCTACGACACAAGCCCAGACAAGCTGGTGGATTCAGTAATCTGCTCGGACCTACTGAAATTGAATTGTTTCAAGCGCTAGATCGCCCTGTCAATAAAATATATGCGGATAGATCTTGGGGTGATTTAGGATACATCCACCTCTGTTTCGATGTTGCTGGAATGGATTTATTGAGAGAGGAATGCAAGGCATTTGGAAAACCATTCACCGTTGATAGCTCAAACAGCTTCGATATGGGTGATGCCGCCGGGCATTTCAGCTACATAGAAGATCCGGATGGAACCCTAATCGAATTCGTGGAAACACACAAGGTTCCCATCCTCAAGAAATTTGGGATCTTCATCAACCTAAAAAAACGCGATCCACTTAAACCGCTGCCAAACTGGATTGTGAAAAGCATGAAGATTCATAGAGTGAAGGGAGATTCATGATTGATACTCCGCTTGTCTCTATAATTATGGCGGTGAAAGATACCGCGCCCTACCTGCACGATTGCCTTGATTCTATTCTTGCTCAGTCCTATACCAATTGGGAATTGATTGCTGTAAACGACCATTCTACCGATGAGACTCCTCAAATCCTAAACGATTACGCAAAACGTGACCCTAGGATAAAAGTTTATCACAGCGATAAACCCAAGCTGATTCCAACATTACAAGTGGCCTATCGCCATGCAACGGGAATGCTCATCAATCGTATGGATTCCGACGATAAAATGCCCGATTATAAGTTGAAAGTCTTGGTGGATGAATGGCTGAAACACGGAAAAGGCACTGTGATTGCTGGGGGAACTGAGCACTTTGTTGACGAAGGTGAAGTGGGTGAAGGATTTCGGAATTATGAAACTTGGCTGAATGAGGTGGCTAAAAATGAGACACATTACCAGCAGATTTATAAGGAATGTGTGATTCCATCTCATTGTTGGATTATCCATAAAGATGATTTTGATGCAGTAGGAGCTTTCGATCCTCTGGTTTACCCTGAAGACTATGACCTTTGCTTTCGATTCTACCGCAAGAAATTGAAAGTGATCGGTTTAGATAAGATTTTACATTTTTGGAGGGATAGATCTGACCGGATTTCTAGAACCTGGGAAGAGTACAAAGACAATAGGTATTTCGATTTGAAATTGAGGTATTTCTATGAGTTGGACAGAGATAAAAGTAGAGCATTAGTTTTGTGGGGTGGAGGAAGAAACGGAAAAGACTTTGCCAAATTGATTCAAGAATACGATGATGAATTTGAATGGATTTGCGACAATGAGAAGAAAATAGGAAAAGACATTTACGGGGTTAGAATGAAGCATTTCTCCCACATCCAAGCATTAGAAAATCCACAGATTGTTGTAGTCGTTAGCTCTCCAGATGGCAGAGAAGAAATCGAACAAATGCTCAATTCTTGGCAAAAGAGTCCTCAGCGGGATTATTGGTTCTTCGCTTAATCTTGGATTGAAAATTTATTCTTCAATATTTTCCAGTTTAAAATTATAGCGTAATTTCGTTTTGATGGAAGGCGGTAACATCTATATCCACAAGAATTTTTTTTGGATTTCAGTGTTTCCGGATTAACCATTGAACTGGAATCATTTTATTCACTTAAATTCTATTCCCATGGCTAAGTCACAAGACGCGAAGAAAACAGTAAAAAAGGAACCCTTGAAAACGGCGAAAGAGAAGAAAGCCGCGAAACGAGATAAGAAGGAAAAGTACGATTAAGGGAATTTCTATCAATTTGAAAGAAACAAAAAAGCCACCTCGAAAGGTGGCTTTTATAGTTATGTCTATAGCGATTACTTGGCGTAATTCACAGCTCTCTTTTCCCGAATCACAGTAACTTTAACCTGTCCTGGGTAAGTCATTTCATTTTGAATACGCTGTGAAATCTCGAATGAAAGTTGGTCAGCAACATCATCTGTCACTTTATCACTTTCAACGATAACCCTTAATTCACGACCTGCTTGTATGGCAAAAGACTTGCTCACACCTGGGTATTCTAGAGCAAGGTTCTCAAGATCTTTTAGTCGTTGAATATAAGATTCTACAACTTCTCTTCTAGCACCTGGTCTAGCACCTGAAATGGCATCGCAAACTTGAATGATAGGAGAGATTAGCGTCGTCATTTCAATTTCGTCGTGGTGAGCACCAATGGCATTGCATACATCTGGCTTCTCACCGTACTTTTCAGCGAGCTTCATGCCAAGAATAGCATGTGGAATTTCTGCTTCTTCATCAGGCACTTTACCAATATCGTGAAGCAATCCAGCTCTTTTGGCAATCTTAGGATTCAGTCCCAGTTCTGCCGCCATGATAGCGCTCAAATTGGCAACTTCCCTTGAGTGCTGAAGCAAGTTCTGACCGTAAGAAGAACGATACTTCATTCTACCAATCATACGAATCAATTCAGGATGTAGTCCGTGAATTCCTAAGTCGATGGTCGTTCTCTTACCTACTTCAACAATCTCTTCTTCGATAGCCTTTTTTGTCTTCGCTACTACCTCTTCAATTCTAGCCGGGTGAATTCTACCATCACCAACCAATTGATGCAGTGCAAGTCGAGCTGTTTCACGACGTACCGGGTCAAAACAAGAAAGAATGATCGCCTCTGGTGTGTCGTCGACAATGATTTCAACTCCAGTTGCAGCTTCTAAAGCCCTGATATTTCGACCTTCACGTCCAATGATTCTACCTTTAATATCATCGTTGTCAATGTTGAAAACAGATACTGAGTTTTCTATGGCATGTTCCGTTGCAACACGCTGAATCGACTGAATAACAATTTTCTTGGCTTCTTGATTCGCCTTCAATTTGGCTTCATCAATAATTTCTTGAACATGTTGAACGCCTTGTGAACGCGCCTCTGCTTTCAGCTCTTCCATAATCTGAGCTGTTGCATCTTCTTTTGAGATGCCAGAGATTTCCTCTAGCAGAGCGACTGATTTCGCATGTGCTTTTTCAAGATCCTTTTGCTTGCGATCAATGATTTCAAGCTGCTTCCCTAAATTTTCTTTGATACTGTCAACCTCATTCTCCTTGCGCTTCGATTGCTCAATTTGCTGAGATAGAGTTCTGTCACGGTGCTTCAGCTTGTCCTCAATACTTTGGATTTTCGCATTTCTGTCCTTGATGGTCAGCTCGTGTTCTTCCTTCAACTCAAGGAATCTTTCCTTGGCTTGAAGCATTTTCTTTTGTTTGATGTTCTCGGCTTTTTCTTCTGCCTCCTGAATGATGGCACCTTGCTTTTTAGAAAGCAAACTGTTTAGGAGGAAGTAGCCAATGGCGACACCAACTACCACACCAACTACGGCGGCAATGATGATGAGCATAATAGATCCTTCCATTTTGTCTGGTTATTTCAATTGTTGTTAAACCACACAGTCGAAGTATGCTAAAAGAAGAAGAAATTAGGAGAGATAATCGTTTAAAGCACCGTCCAATTGATCGAGTCGCAATGTTAAGGCAGTGTCATCTTCCTTTTTGGAAGATTTTAATGCGTTGGTGGCCATTTGTAGAGCTGCCATTGCCAACAAATCTTGCTTGTCTTTCACAGCATAGGTTTGTTGCAGAGTTCGAACATTATCGTCCACATTTTTAGCGGCCTTCCGTATCAGTTCCTCTTCGTCCCTTTTGATGGTCAAAGGGTAGGTTCTTCCAGCTATGCTAACTTTAATGGACAGCTCACTCATTCTCGTTCAATCTATTTATTCAAAAGTGCTATACACTTGTCTATCTCTCGAACCAATTCATTGATTCTTCTCTTCGCATCTGATGAACCCTCACCGGTATTCAACGACTGCGCTACTTGTATCACTTTGTTCTTCCCTTGAAGTTCATCAACCTCAAGCTTCAATTCATCAATACGCGACTCCAAAGCTTGAACCTTTTGACGTGATTTGTCTAGTTCGCTCAAGGCTTGACGTTTTTGCTCTCCTAAACGATGGATCTTGTCCTCCACCGATGCTATTATCGCTTCAACTTTGCGCATATACTCAGAACGGATTCAATAACAAAGTGTCACAAAGTTAATCCGATATATGATTGCAACAAATGAGTAGCACTCCAATTTTGTCCACCTTGCCACGTTAATGGTTGGATTTCCAGCTGCAGATACTTCGTGGGAATATCTAATAGCCTACAAGTCACTGATGCAGCCGAAAACTTTTTTCCATAAGTCGGAAACCTATCGGGGTTTATTTCTGTTAGATTTTCACTAAATCGCAGTTTTAATAGCGGAAAAATGCTTTTGCCTTTCAAATAATTTGGCTCTAGTCCATTTATCAGTCCGTCCATCAGTCGTTTTTGCCATTAACATAATTTGCCTCCATCAATTTGCCGCATCACTAGTCCAAGCGTACCTTTGAATGTTTCTATAGAAGCCCCAAGCCCTGATATGATCGAACTTCGAAATATTGAAAAATCTTATTCCGTCGGAAATAGACCACTTAAGGTGCTCAAAGGAATAAATATGAAGATCGATGAAGGGGAGATGGTTTCGATTATGGGCTCCTCAGGATCAGGGAAATCTACCCTACTCAACGTCCTTGGGATGCTCGATAATTATGATTCTGGGGAATATTTTTTGGACGGACATCTCATCAAGAACCTCAGCGAGACCAAGGCAGCTCAATACCGCAGCCGATTCTTAGGATTCGTTTTTCAATCTTTCAATCTTATTGGCTTTAAAAGTGCTCTTGAAAATGTCGCACTTCCACTTTATTACCAGAAAGTTGGACGAAAAGAAAGACTAGAAAAGGCCAGAGAATACCTCGATATGGTTGGACTTTTAGATTGGGCTGAACACCTTCCAAACGAAATGTCTGGAGGGCAAAAACAACGGGTAGCCATCGCCAGGTCACTCATTACCGATCCTAAGGTCGTACTAGCAGATGAGCCCACTGGGGCACTTGATTCCGTGACTTCATTAGAAATTATGGACATCCTCAAAGAAGTTAACAACCGCGGAAGAACTGTGATTATCGTTACCCACGAACACGATATCGCCGAAATGACTCAACGTGTAATTCGCCTGAAAGACGGCCTAATCGTTTAGCGTATGTTCGATATAGATAAGTGGATGGAAATATTGACTACGATGGTGAAGAACCCGCTTCGCACCATCCTGACTTCTATTTCCGTTGCCGTAGGAATCTTCATCTTGGTCGTGCTTTTGGGACTTGGACAAGGATTGCAAAATGGGGTGAATTCCACTTTTGGAGATGATGTTGCCAATGCAATTTCTGTGCATTCTAGCAGAACCACGCTTCCTTATCGCGGTTATCAACCAAACCGTAGAATTCAAATTGAAGATAAAAACAGAGAATATGTTGTCGATAATATTGAAGGAATAGGAATTTCATCCTCCAGCCTCTCCTTTTGGGGCGCGAGTATGAAGTGGGAAAATGAAGTTGGAGAATACAGTGTGAGATGCGTGCAACCGGGAAATCAAGAGATTGGGAAAACTCAAATGACTGCAGGTCGATACATCAGTTATACGGACTTGGAATCCATGCGAAAAGTGGCTGTGATTGGCCAAACGATTGTAGATGAACTCTTTGTAGATGTTAAGCCTATTGGCGAATACCTTGAGATATTCGGGATTCAGTTTCTGGTAGTGGGAACCTTCAATGACCCGAATAATAGATGGGAAAATCGCCAAGCCTATCTCCCCTTATCAACCGGTCAGAAACTTTTTAGTTCAGGTAGCGATCGTGTGGAAATGTTTACCGTTTCTACAGGAGAGACGTCGTTTGATGAAACAGTATTGATGTCAGACGAGATTGACAGCTACATGCGTTCAGAATTTGCCGTTCACCCGGATGATTCTCGAGGAATTGATGTCTACAATGCAAATGAAGAAGCAAAACAGTTTCAAGATATTTTCCTGGGAATTGAAGTCTTCATTTTTGTTTTAGGAATTCTAACCTTGATGGCTGGAATAATAGGGGTTTCTAACATTATGTCAATCGTTGTGAAAGAGCGAACCAAAGAAATTGGTGTTAGAAAAGCTTTAGGAGCTACCCCCTGGTCGATAGTAAGCCTCATTTTACAAGAGTCGATTTTTATGACTTTGATGTCTGGATTCGTTGGACTCATAGTCGGTGTGGCGCTTCTTGAGCTCATCGCAGGATTTGTAGATCATGAGTTCTTTACAAATCCAAGAGTAAGCTTTTGGGCCTGCTCTGTGGCAATAATTATTCTAGCTGTTTCTGGAGCACTTTCGGGATTAATTCCTTCTCTAAGAGCAGCATCTATCAAGCCTGTCGAGGCATTAAGAGATGAATGATGGATAGAGACAGCTGGTTAGAAATACTTCAGGTAATCATCAAGAATCCATTTCGGACTTTTCTTGCAGCTATCGGTGTGGCCTGGGGAATCATGATGCTAATCCTCATGGTCGGTGCCGGAAATGGTTTAGAGAATGGAGTGAAGTCTGACATGATGGGAAGGGCTCAAAACTCCATGTTCATGTGGACACAATCGACCAGCATGCCCTACAAAGGGTATAAACCTGGACGATCGCTCAACATTAATAACGATGATGTTGAATACTTGAAACAGAATGTGCCAGAACTGGGAGTGATCTCTCCTCGCAATAGTTTAGGAGGATATCGAGGAAGCAACAATGTTAGCAGAGGGAGCAAAACTGGAGCTTTTAATGTTTATGGTGATTATCCTGAATACATAGATATCCAGCCGTTTAGCATTGAGTCTGGTCGCTACATCAACTACAATGATATCAATGAAAGACGTAAAATCTGCGTGATTGGTGAGCAAGTCAGAAACTTACTTTTTGAACCCGGCCAAGATCCCTTGGGCGAGCTGATACAGATTAATGACATTAATTTTAGTGTAGTCGGAGTTTTTGGTTCTATGAAGACTGGAGAAGATGCGATTGAAGAAACTCAAAGCATTTTCATTCCCTTCACCACTTATCAGCAGGCATTTAATGGTGGAACTCGTGTTGGTTGGATTTCATGTTTAAGTGCCGATGGATATTCTGTATATGAAATGAAAGATGCCGTTGAAGCAGCGCTGAAAACTAGACTATCAGTGCATCCCGACGATCCAAGGGCTTTTGGACAATGGAATATGCAGGAAAGAATGGAAGAAGTTAATTTGGTGTTTACGGCCTTCGATATTATTGGCTTCGCGATGGGATTCCTGGTTCTTATCGCAGGAATAATCGGAATTGTGAACATCATGCTCATCACAGTAAAAGAAAGAACCAAGGAATTCGGAATTCGAAGATCTTTAGGCGCTACTCCAACCAGTATTATTTTTCAGGTGGTGAAAGAAACATTATTGCTGACATTAACAGCGGGTTGCGTAGGCGTGATTATAGGTGTTGGTGTTTTGGAGTTGGTGAGCTCTCTCATAAGCGGAATGGGCGATACAGGTTCATTTAAAAATCCAGGCATTAGCATGAGGGTTGTTTTAAACGCTCTACTAGCTATGATAATAAGTGGAGCTATTGCAAGTTTATTGCCCGCTTTCAGAGCTGTTGCGGTGAAACCCGTTGATGCATTGAGAGCAGATTAAAAGAATAAGTTCGGTTGATTGACAGCCGACATAAACGTTGAAAGAATTATTGGCATGAAAAAAGGATGTTTAATCACATTGGTCCTATTTATTCTACTCATTATTGGTGGAGCAGCATTCACGTTTTACTACCTCTACGCTAAAGAGCAGGAAGATCCGATGACTTTCAATACTCAAACTGCTGAAGTAACGGATATCATTCAGAAATCTGTTGCCACAGGCAGTGTGATCCCCAGAAAAGAAATTTTAATTAAACCTCAAATTTCTGGAATCATTAAAGAAATTTATGTGGAGGCTGGTGACAGTGTTAGAGAAGGTGACTTGATCGCCAAAGTGAAGGTGATTCCTGATATGGTGAGTTTGAACAATGCCGATAATAGGGTGAGTCGAGCTAAAATCAGTTTGGATAATGCCAGCTTAGATTTTTCGAGAAATCAAAAGCTTCTGCAGCAAGAGGTGATTGCTAAAGCTGAATTTCAAACTTTCGAGATTGCCAAACGACAAGCCGAAGAAGAACTTAAAGCTGCCGAAGACAATTTGCAAATTGTGAAAGAAGGTGTCTCAAAAAGTGCAGGAAAGGAAACAAATACCCTGATTCGTGCAACGATAGCGGGTATGGTGCTCGATGTTCCAGTTGAAAAAGGCAATTCTGTGATTGAAGCCAACACCTTTAACGAAGGAACGACTATCGCAAGCGTGGCGGATATGAAGGACCTGATTTTCGAAGGGAATGTCGATGAGTCTGAGGTTGAAAAACTCCAACAAGGAATGGATCTGATTGTGAAAATTGGCGCCATTGAGGGAAAACAATTTGATGCCGTTCTTGAATACATTGCCCCCAAAGGGGTAGATCTAAACGGAGCCATTCAATTCACCATCAAAGCAGCAGTGAACTTAAAATCGGGTGAGTTCATTCGCGCAGGTTATTCTGCCAATGCCGATGTAGTGCTCGGAAGAAGAGATAGCGTACTCGCCATTTCAGAAGCCTTGCTTCAGTTCGAACAAGGACAAAAACCTTTCGTTGAAGTGATGACCGCTCCTGACACCTACGAGCGCAGGGAAGTGGAATTGGGACTGTCTGACGGATTGAAGATTGAAGTGATTTCTGGACTAACACTAGAAGATCAAATCAAGATTTGGAACCGTCCTCAGAAACGATAATCTGAATTTTCAATCTTTACTTTCAGCCTTAACTGCGGTTACTTACCTTTGGCGCCATGCAGGTTGAAAAGACAGATATTGAAGGGGTATTAATCATTACCCCAAAACAGTTCTCTGATCATCGGGGAAGCTTTTTTGAAGCTTACAATCACCTGCGATTTACTGAAGCAACCGGACTAAGTCCACAGTGGCTGCAAGACAATGAAAGCAGATCACTGATAAATGTAGTCCGTGGATTACACCTGCAAATTCCTCCTTTCGATCAAGAAAAATTGGTTCGAGTCACTCGAGGAGCCGTTTACGATGTAGCCGTCGATTTAAGACCATCATCCACTACCTTTAAAAAGTACTTTGGCATTTTGCTCTCAGCTGAAAATCGAAAGCAACTTTACATTCCAAAGGGCTTCGCTCATGGATTCAAAGTGCTAGAAGATGATACTATCTTCAGCTACAAGTGCTCCAATGTTTTCTCGTCAGAGCACGAGCGAAGTATCTTGTGGAACGATAGAGACTTGTCTATCGATTGGGAAATAGAAAATGCCGTGCTCAGCGAAAAAGACAACTCAGCCCCTTCATTTGCTGATTTCAAGAATCCTTTTGAATGATGGAGGGATCGGTATCATTTAGCTTTCTCTTCGCAACGCTGTTCGCTTGTTGCCTTCTTTTTACCGTAATCCTGAATAGCATACTCCTTAAGTTCCTGCGCACTCTTGGAACGAAGAATCAACCGGGAAAAGTGATGGTAAGATGGGGAGCACAAAGCAAGCCTGCAATAGGAGGGATCTCTTTTTTCATCGCTTTCCTATTGACCTTAGTCGCCGGTGCAATCATAGCTGAAGATCAAATTCTCTCTAACCTTCAACTTATTGGATGGGTCTTGGCAGCGAGTTTGGCATTTATCACTGGACTCTGGGATGATGCCTTCAATACCAATCCGCTTTTAAAATTTATTGCTCAATCGCTGTGCGCATTAATTCTCATCAGCAGCGGAACCTCCATTGAACTTTTCGATCTCGACATTCTCAACTACGCCCTAACATTCATTTGGATTATCGGATTGATGAATTCTATCAATATGTTGGATAATATGGATGCCATTACAACGATAGTTTCCTTGTTTATTCTCGTGTTTTTCCAATTGGTATTGGCGCTCCAAGGACATATCTCCAGCTATTTGATGGTCGTGTTCCTCGGTTTGACTGCAACTCTACTGGGATTTCTTGTGCACAATTGGCATCCATCAAAACTGTACATGGGCGACAGCGGATCGCAGTTTCTAGGCCTAGTTTTAGGGGCAGGAGCCATCCACCTCTGCTGGAATTATCCTTTCTCCAGCCCAGAAATCGTCGATCCTCGAAACATTATTTTGCCTGCAGTAGTATTCCTGCTTCCGATTGCAGATACCACTTTGGTCTCGGTAAACAGAATTCTTCACAAAAGATCACCCTTTGTTGGTGGTCGTGACCATTCCACCCATAATTTTAGTTATCTTGGAATGAGAGATGACTTTGTGGCTGTGAGCTATAGCTTTTTCAGTATGATTCAAATCGTACTAGCTATGGGATTGGTTTTGTTCATAACAGAGTGGACTATTTCATGGACTCTAGTCTACTCAGCCTACATCGCATTCTTTATCTTTACCTTGTTCTTCATCGCACGCAAGAACATGAAATTAGGAAAGTACAATTATGAATAAGAACTTCAATTTTTGGAAACGATCAGCTTTATTTTTCGGAGGAGTGGTATGTACACTTTTGGTAATTCAACTCTGGGGATTTACAGATGAGGACAAAGCAGGTGATGATCATTACCAAGCCTATGTTTCTGATAATTACAAAGTCTTTTCAATTCCTGTTCCAGAAAAAGCTGACTTTGCTGGAGAGGCAGTTCCTCTTGCCCAAAGTGATGTGCGTGAAAGCCTTGATAGAGAATTGTTGGTCAACACGTATTGGCATTCGAATACTTTTTTAATGATCAAGAAATCCAATAGATGGTTTCCAATGATTGAACAGATCCTCAAAGAAGAGGGCATTCCAGATGATTTTAAATACCTAGCACTTATTGAAAGTGGATTGAGTAATGTTGTATCTCCAGCTGGCGCAACTGGATTTTGGCAATTCATGAAGTCTACCGGTCAAAGCTACGGATTGGAGATTAGCGATGAGGTTGATGAACGCTATCACGCAGAGAAATCAACTCGTGCAGCATGTCAATACCTCAAAGATGCCTACGCCAAACACGGGTCGTGGTCATTGGTGGCGGCTTCTTACAACATGGGAATGGCGGGTGTTGGAAAACAACTCGATCGTCAAAAAGCGGACAATTATTGGGACCTTCTTCTCAATGATGAAACCAGCAGATACGTCTACAGAATTTTAGCTGTCAAAGAAATAATGAGAGATCCAGGAACTTTCGGATTTCACATTCGCCCTACGGATTTGTACCAACCCTATGAAACTAAGTCCATTCAGATTGATTCTACCATTAACGATTTGGCGACTTGGGCTCAGGAAAGAGGAATTAGCTACAAGACTTTGAAGAACCATAATCCTTGGTTGAGAGATCGCAGCATCACGATTAAATCGGGTCAATCATATACTTTGTTGCTTCCTGCTTAATTCGTTTTCTTGCCTGCTTTCTCGCAAATAGCAATGGTAATATTGGCCATTCGCTTCACGTAAAACTTCTCGTAAAGGGGCATCGCCTCTTCAATTGCCAATTGAAATTCTCGACTCAATTCAGGTTCTTGCTTCACCACTTGAGCGATGATTTGCATGGAATAGTAAGGCAAGTAACTAGCCTCCTCAATCCTCCGCAAAGAGTCAATGCAGAAATTCAAAATTGGTCCCAATGTGTCGGCATCCAGCTTAAACCGAATCAAGAGATGAAGTAAAATGGCTTGCTGTCTGAAGTCGGTCAATTCGGGAATAGTGGAGATTATTGTTGGGATGTAGGGCTTTACGGTTCTCCGCTTTCTTCTACACATATACTCCAAAGTCCATGCTGCGTTTTTTCCCTGCGGAGATGTGGGATTCAAGGCTTCCTGCATAACTAAGTCCAAAAGGCTCTCATCCTTGCGAATAAATCGATTCACAGCCTTGATGGGAGTGAGGCCGTTTCCTTTCGCGAGTTCTTGCAACAATTCCTCCCTACTCATCTTTTCAGCCGATTCCAAGTGGTGAAAATAAGTGACTCAAAGTCACTGAGGACAGATTCGTGGGAGTACTTGTTTACCGCTTCTATGGCAGCAGCCTGTCCAAACTGATTCATTTCTGTGCGATGATTGATTGCCCATTCCATCAGGACTTTTAGGCTCTTTTCATCGTAGGGATCAAATAGTTTTCCGAATTTCCCATGACCCAACAATTCGGCAGTCCCTCCGGAATTAGCGCCAATGATGCCCAATCCCATAGTCATTCCTTCTAAAGTCACTCTACCGAATGATTCGTTTAAACTTGGCATAACCATGATGTCGATCGCCGAATAGAATTGTTCAATCTCGGGACGATAAGGCAGTATTTTTACCAAGCTTTTTAATTTGTGTTCCTCTACAAAGGATACAATCTCCTCGTAATATGTCTCACTTTCATCAAATGTCTTATCGCCTAAAATCAAAAGGCCTAAACCTGAATGAACATGCTGAAGCTTATGGAAAGCTTTGAGAACTAGAAGCTGATTCTTTTGGGGATCTATTCTTCCAATTACACCAAACAGCAATTCGAATTCTACAATTCCCAATTGCTTCAGTGCTGTTTTTTTGTCGGATTTTTTAGCTTTAAACTCCTCGATCTCCATGGCGAGAGGTATCATGGAAACACTCTCCGCTTTCATAGTTGTCCAGTCAAGAACTTGCTCATACATGAATTGATTCGGAGCTATCCAACAATCTATTTTATTGTATAAGTAGCGGTGAATCAAGTCTTTTTTCGACTTCCCCAATTGCATGCCTTGCTGGTAAAGAGCAACCCATTTCCCAGAATTTTTAAGCAAAGGCAGAATTTTTTGAATCTCTTTTTCCCTGAACCAAATCACACCTTCTTTTTCAACTTTCAAGATCTTGGCTATTGCCAATCCCAGGGTGAGAATTGAGGACTTTGAAATGGAATATGTCTTGCAGTTTAATCCAAGTTCCAACGCTTTTTTATGAATCGAAGAAGCTTTAATACATACCACAAGTGTTTCCCAATCACGGGATTTCATCCACCCGGCATACCTAAGCATATTCATTTCCAGTCCACCCCAACTTTCGGATTGACTGACAAATACAATTTTTGGTTTTACCTGGACTACTTCATTCATGGCTTTTCCGGAAATCGAAATTTAAACTAGCAATCGCGAGCCATCAGCTCACTCTCTTCGAAGTTCTAACTATTATTCGATGATGCGAAATGCAACAGTACTAACCCGTTTGGTATTCACCCCTTCGATCAATTCTTCTAAAATCATCTCCTTGGCTTTCTTGTTTTCAAAAACCTCGTCCATCGATCGAATGGCAGCGACGGGAACATTATCTGCGATACAAAGGTCAAGCAAGGTTTGACGTTCGAATTTTTTAAAGAGGGGCTGTAAGCCAACGTACAAAGCCTTTCGGTGTTCAACTCGCACAGAATTTGTAGTGAAATGCTCATAATCGGCCATTGGCTCATCTCCCAAAATCTTACAGAGTTTTTTAAACTGACGATCCGTTCCGATAGCTAGCACGACCAATTTTCCATCGGCACATTTGAAACTCTCACCGTAAGGGGCAATGTTCGGGTGTAAAGATCCCATGGCTTGAGGTATAGAGCCAGCCATAAGGTAGTTGGTGGCTTGGTTCGTCAAAGCTGCTAGGGCAGAGGCTTCAAGTGAACACTCGATATGATGGCCTCTTCCATTTTTTTCTCTTAACCACAATGCGGTAAGTATGGCTTGTTTCAATTGCTGAGCTGCTAAAATATCCATCATTGCCAAGGGCATTTTGACAGGTCCAGATTCAGGAGTTCCATTCATAAACATAAATCCAGCCTCAGCTTGCAACACCACATCATAGGCTACCCGAGACGGTTCTGATTCAAATCCTGAAAGATGGGCGTAAATCAATTTTGGATTAATCGTTTTTAAACGGCTATAGTCCAGGCCGAATTTGAGGTCATCTCCTTCTTTAAAATTGCTGATTACGATATCAGCATCTTTCACCAGGCGGTAAACTTCATTGATATGATCCTGATTCCTGAAATCGAGGAAAATATATTCTTTTTTGTAGTTGGTGGAGGCAAAGTAAGCCGATACATTGTTGTCCGGATTCTCTGAAGGCAGCTTCCACGAGCGGGTTACGTCACCATCGGTCAATGCACTTTCAACTTTAATCACCTTCGCTCCAAGTTCTGCAAAGAACATTCCAGCCAAAGGGCCAGCTAAAACTCCAGCCAATTCAATGACTTTCAGTTCGGAAAAGACTTGATTCATGGCGCAAATATAACATCAATGCTCCATCAAAAAGATTAATTAATCAAGGATTTAACGCAGACTTAAAGGTGTCAATGGCTCGCTGTCTTGCCATCTTATGTTCGACGATTGGTTGAGGATAGTTCGTGGTCCCAAATTCTGGAATCCATTTTCGAATGTAGCGCTGCTCGGGATCAAATTTGGCTTCTTGAGCTGCCGGACTGAAGACCCTGAAATAGGGCGCGGCATCACAGCCTGAACTGGCTGCCCATTGCCATCCTCCTACATTAGAAGCCAGATCGAAGTCAAGTAATTTTTCTGCGAAATAGCGCTCTCCCCATCTCCAATCAATGAGCAAGTGCTTGGTCAGAAAACTGGCAACAATCATTCTCACTCTGTTGTGCATGAAGCCCGTCTCATTCAATTCACGCATTCCTGCATCTACAATCGGATAGCCAGTCACTCCATTTTTCCAAGCTTCAAAATCTGCCTCCGAATTAAGCCATGGAATTCTGTCGTATTTCGATTTGAACGAACGCTCTGCTGAATGAGGGAAATGATAGAGTATCATTTGATAAAAATCTCGCCATATCAGCTCGTTCAACCACTTTTCATTGTGATTTTGAGCTAGTTTCACCAATTGCCGGATGCTGACAGTCCCAAATCGTAAATGCAGACTGATTCTTGATGTGCCGCGAACGCTGGGAATATCTCGCTTTTCAGCATAATCTTTAACAATAGCAGTGTCAATATTGCGACTTGGAAATTCAAATTGAAAATCTTCAAATCCCATTGACTTTAAAGTCGGCATGGCAACGGCCTCAAGTTGCTTCAATGCCGATTGAGAATTTATGCTGGAGAAGATTTCAAGCCCTTTTTTCGCCAGTGCTAACTTCCATTTTTTCATGTATGGAGTGAACACAGTGTAAGGACTGCCGTCATCCTTGAGTACTTCGTTTTTCTCGAAAATCACGTGGTCTTTGGAACCGATGCATTCTATGCCTCTATCGTGCAATAAGGCAGAAATAGCAACATCCCTTAACTTAGCATAGGGCTCATAATCTCTGTTGAAATGAACTTGTTTGGGTTGAAATTCTTCAATTACTTTCAGCCAGAGCTCATCAGGCGCTCCATAATATACCCTCAAGTCACTCCCCAATTTTTGGTACTCTTTCTTAAGTTTTTCAACTTCTTGGTGGATGAAAAGTACCCTAGCGTCACGTTTGTTGTCGAGTTTGTCTAGAATCTCTCTGTCAAAAATGAATATTGGAACAACTTCACATCCAGAGTTTAGAGCTTTTGATAAACCCGCATTGTCTTCCGTTCGTAGGTCTCGTCTATGCCAAAATATCGCTGTTTCCAATAGAAAGGGGATTTAAAAAACACAACCCGATTCTCGCCAGAATCGGGTTGCAACCAAAATGAAACTTGTAAAAACTTGCAATTGAGTCCTTATCATAACCAAAACTCATATCATAAACAGCTCCCATTTCTAATTTGTTCAATGTGGGAGTGAAAATTATTTATATATATCCTGCAAAGCAGAATCGACGTCAGGATATTTAAAGGAATAGCCTGCGTTTCTGATCTTTTCATTTCTCAGCCTAAAACTCAACAATACTGATTCCGCAGTCTCACCGAGAAATAGTCGCAATACAAAAGCTGGCATTGCAGGAAGGAAAAAAGGTCGATTCAAAGCTTTCGCTAAACTCTTTGAGAATTCTTTATTCGTAGGAATTTTCGTCATCGTTGCATTATACACTCCCTGAATCGATTCTTGCTCAAGCCCTAGAAGAATGATGCCAATTAAATCATCTAAATGAATGACACTCATGTATTGCTTGCCGCTGCCGAGTGCCGCGCCTAGACCTAACTTGAAGGGCAATGACATCGCTTTCAAAGCTCCGCCTCCAGCCTCCAAAACAACACCTATACGGATTATGATTTTCCTAATTTCACGGGCATCTTGCAATTGCACAGCATCTTCCCACTGTGAGCACACCTTGGCCATGAAATGATCGCCTGCTGGAGCCTCTTCAGTTTTCCATTCATCTCCAGCCGCATAAAACCCAATTGCGGAGGCATTTATGAAAGTTCGAATCTTAGAATCATTTTGAGAAGCTAGATTGGATAAAAGCTTCGTACTTTCAATTCTACTGCTTAGAATTTCACGCTTAGAGGCTTCTGTCCAGCGCTGGGCAATGGAAGCTCCGCTCAGATTGACGATAGCATCGGCTTGTTTGGACAAACTAGAATCAACCTGATTCGCCGCCGGATCCCATTTGCTGTAACTCAATCCTAATACATCGGAAGTCCTGGCCTTCCTACTCAGAATGACTACTTGATGTCCTTTCTTGAGTAAGGCTTCCGTTAAGGCTTCTCCGACTCGCCCTGTTCCTCCTGCGATTATTATTTTCATAGTCTAAAAAACAGTTGATTCAGGCATTTGTTTTCTTTCCGATCAATTCAACTTGAACTGTGAATTAAAGGATTTTTCTACTATTACGAGAATGCTCAATCCAAGTCAGATAGGATTAATTGCAGAATTCAACCAAAGCTTTCAAACCGCCGATACCTACTTATTCCTAAAGAATGCGTAACTTTCCGAAACGACCAGTAGATCAGTTCAAATGAAATTATTCCCTTCCTTAGGCATTCTAGGCCTATTCCTTTCGTCAATAACAATTTCTGCCCAAACTCCTTGCGTCGCAGGATTCGCAGGTGCTTATCCTTGCGATAATATCGATATGCTCGCTCATGTTTTAAAGCCAAATTTGGGAGGTGGAAACATGAATGACATTTGGGGATGGACTGATCCATTGGATGGAAAAGAGTATGTGATATTAGGTAGAACCAACGGCACTAGCTTTCTTGACATCAGTGATCCGGTGAATCCTATCTACCTTGGAAATTTACCTCCGCACACCAGCAATTCGACTTGGAGAGATATTAAGACTTCGGGCAATTACGCCTTCATCGTATCAGAAGCAGGCGGACATGGAATGCAGGTTTTTGATCTTACAGAACTGAGAAATGTTCCTTCTCCTCCAGCTACTTTCAGTGAAACAGCGCACTATGCGGGATTTGGAGATTGCCACAATATAGCAATCAACGAAGCGACACAAAGAGCTTACGCGGTTGGGACTGGCACCTTCAATGGAGGATTACACATCATTGATATCAGCGATCCTTTGAATCCAGTAATTGCTGGAGACTACGCGACAGATGGCTACACCCATGATGCACAAGTAGTGAATTACATCGGTCCTGATACTGATTATACCGGAGCTGAAATTGCTTTCAACTTCAATGAAGATGCCGTTACAATTGTAAATGTTTCCGATCCTACAGACACTCAAACCATTTCAATAAATACTTATTCCGGCTCGAACTATACCCACCAAGGATGGGTCACTGAAGACCACCGCTATTTGCTCTCTAACGATGAGTTGGACGAATATTACGATGATGTAAACACAACGACTTTCATCTGGGATATCCAGGATTTAGATGCACCGGTTCTGATTGGGACTTTCGTCAATACAACGCTGAGCATCGATCACAACCTTTACACCAGAGGAAATCTTTGTTACCAATCGAATTACAGATCAGGACTTAGAATTCTTGATATGATTGATATCGCCAATGCGAATTTAACTGAGGTTGCTTACTTTGATGTCTATCCAACAAGCAATTCGGCTAATTTCAACGGCACTTGGTCAAACTATCCTTACTTCGCAAGTGGAGTAGTTCCTGTAAGTCATATTGAAGACGGGCTGTTCCTTTTGAAGCCTATTTTCTTACGCGTGACTCCCGCGAGCACCAGTCTATGCAGCAGCGACGATGTTGTTCTAACAGTCAGTGTTGAAGAAGGCTTTGCCGGTCCAATTCACTTCGAGGCTAGTGGACTTCCATCAGGAGCAACAGGTGTCTTTTCTTCCAATGATATTTCATCTCCAGGCTCAGTGACTTTCACTGTTTCGGATATTGCAGACGCCCCTAGTACTGACGATGTTGTGATTACAGCAACCGGAGCTTCTTATACCTACACCGCATCAGCCAGCTTGATTATTGATGGTGCTTTGACATGGTATTTGGACGATGATAATGATACCTATGGTGATCTGGCCTTTCCAGTGCAAGACTGTGTTCAGCCTGCTGGATATGTAGCTAACGCTGACGATTGCGATGATTCTCGAAACGATGTTTATCCAGGCGCACCTGGAACCCAAGAAGGTATTGATAACAACTGCAGCGGATTGGTAGAAGGAGACGAAAACTTAATCTGCCCCGGTGATTTCAATTACGACGGCGTTCGCAACATCTCAGATTTATTGATGTTCTTGAGTGATTTAGGATGTTCGAGTGCTTGCGTTGCCGATTTCAATGGCGATGACACGGTGAATACTGCTGACCTCACAGGATTCCTTACGGTATATGGAACAAGTTGCGATTAATCCTGTACAGCAGATTCTTCCAATAATTGTTTTTGATACAATTCAGCATAGGATCCGCCTTTGCTGATTAGATTTTCATGACTTCCTTCTTCGATGATTTCACCGTCGTCAAGCACAATAATTTTATCTGCGTGTTTGATACTGCTCACTCTATGCGAAATGATAATTGAGGTTTTATCCTTCATGATTCGCTTCAAGCTCTGTAAGATTTTCTCTTCTGTTTCGGTATCAACAGCACTCAAGCAATCGTCGAAAATCAGAATCGATGGATTCTTAATGATAGCCCTGGCTATGCTCACCCGCTGCTTCTGTCCGCCACTCAAATTGATTCCGCGTTCACCTAGCAGGGTGTCGTAGCCTTTTGGGAAGGTTTTTATGTTGTCGTGAATATCAGCGTCTTTGGCAGCTTGTTCCACCAACTCATCACTGATTTCGTCAGTGCCAAATTTAATGTTGTTGCGAATTGAATCTGAGAACAAGAAAATATCCTGGGGGACATATCCTACCTGTGATCTCAGATAATACAAGTCCCATTCCTCAATAGATTTCCCGTCAATACTTATCTCCCCGCTTGCTGGCTCATACAATCGACATAAAAGATTAGCCATGGTAGATTTACCGCTTCCAGTTCGTCCAATAATCGCCAAAGTTTTTCCCGCTTCAATGCTGAAACTAATGTTTTTCAATGCCTTTACACCCGAGTCAGGATAAGTGAATGCTACCTGATCGAATTTAATTTCTCCCTGGATCTCATCCTTTATCGTTCCGTCATTTTGGATGTCAGGAGATAGATGAAGAAACTCATTGATTCTTTTTTGAGACGCTTCTGCTTGCTGCACTAAAGATGTTACCCATCCCACCGAAGCAAAAGGCCAAGTCAACATGTTCACGTAAAACACGAATTGAAAGATGTGCTCAATTTGTAATTCTCCGTTCACGACTTTTATCCCGCCGATGTAAATGGTCAAAATGGTACTCAATCCCACCAAAAGCATGATGATAGGCATGAAAAGGGCATCAACCTTGACTCTCGACAATGTCTTCTCCTTGTAATCATCGCTTTGTGTAGAGAAATTCTCCTCCGCATTTTTCTCTCTATTGTAAGCCTTCAACACCCTAATTCCCGAAATAGACTCCTGCACCAAGGTGCTCAAATGACTCTGTTGCCGTTGAACTTTCTCGCTCTTTTTATTGATGAGTTTTGAGATGTAGAAAATACTCACCGAAAGGATGGGTAGAGGAGTCAGAGCATAAAGCGTGAGCTCAACATCAATGCTCAACATCACTGCTACAACGAGAACGAACAACACGATCAAATTCAAGGTGTACATGACTGCTGGGCCGAGGTACATCCTGACTTTGCTGACATCCTCACTTATTCGATTCATGATGTCGCCGGTGTTGTTCATTTTGTAAAACGCAGGACTCAAGAGCTGGTACTTGTCGAAAACCTCATTTTTCAGGTCGAACTCGATAAGCCTTGACATCACAATAATGGTTTGTCGGGTGTAAAAGAGGAATATTCCTTTTATTACATAAACAACGAGGTAGAGCAAAGCCAGTAGCAGTCCCAGTTTCGCTACAGTCATCATTAAATCCGAGTGGTCGCTGAAAGTCGCCAAATCCGCAACATCCCAATGAAACCATTTGCTGAGGTATTGTAAACTTTCCGGAAGCTCTAAATTTCCAGATTGAACGAATTCATTTTTATCGAGATCGGGGTTCTCCTTGAGGGCCGATTGAAGGGGTGAAAAATAATTTTCATTGGCCTTCCTCAACACTGCAATTCCCTCATTGATGAGCTGTGGTGAATATACATTGAAGATGTTGGTGAGGACGATGAAAATAGTGCCCAATGCGAATCTCCATCGATACTTTAAGAAATATTTATTGAGGTGTTGGAGAGATTTCATCGCGACAAAGGTACAACAGCTTTAGACTTTACTTGTTTTTGAATTGCCAATCTTCTAAAATTCTGAGGCGGATTTTCAGACAGTTTGATCAGCAAAAGCATCATCCATTCAAAATATCCCGAACGGCATCCTCGTAAGCGGCAACAGATTTGGCCTTCTTAATTTTCTTGAAACATTTTTGCGGATTTGGAAACGATTGACTGAAATACTCCCAATAACTGGTCATTTTCAACAACAGATGACTATCGCCAGACAAGGCTTTGCTGTATTCGTGAAACAATGTGTCAACGAATTTCCCAAAAACTTCCATGCGGTTTTCAGGGTATTCTGTGCTGTCCCTTTTAATCATGGATGGGAGAAATGGATCGGCAATCAATCCTCGGCCAATCATCCAATGATCGATACTTGGGAAACGTTCTTTTACTGCTCTAAACGCTTGAACACTAGTTATATCGCCGTTGTAGTAGATTTTGTGCTTGCTGTGATTCAAGCATCTTTCAAAAGATTTCAGATCAACTCCACCTTTGTACAACTGCTTTCCAATTCGTGCATGAATAGCTATGTTTTTCAATGGATACTTGTCCAAAATCGGGAAAACATCAAGAATCTCCTCGCTGTGCTCATAGCCCATCCGCATTTTCATAGAGACTAAAATATCCGACTCGTTGTGCACCCGATGAAGAATCTCGTCTATCCTTTTCGCATCATTTATAAGGCCTGATCCCATGCATCTATTCACAACCATAGGGTAGGGACAACCTAGATTCCAATTCAATTCCCCGTATCCCAAACTTTGAACATACTTAGAGACAAATAGAAATTCATCGGCATCGTTGGTCATTACCTGAGGAATAAGCTCTGAAACCGTATTGTTTTTTGAAAGGATATCTCGTTCATAAGCCGGTTTGATGTCCAACTTACCATTCAAACGGATGTAGGGAGAATAAAACGTATCAATCCCCCCGAAATAGGTGTGAAAAGCATTCCTAAACCTGAAATCCGTGAATCCTTGTAGGGGAGAAGAGAGCAGAGTGATACTCATTTTCCAAAGAGTGATTGTCGCAGATTGCTCATGGCTAGAAACTGAAATTCCAAGTGATACTGGGCAAGATCGGGAATAAACTCACTTGATAGGCTTTAATCTGCAAGTTGCCCTCGTTCAAACTTCCCTCGGTGCCGAAATAAATGAAGTAGGGATTCATCCGATTGTAAATATTGTAAACGGATAAACTCCAGCTTGAATAGAATTTTTTAGGAATTACGGGAGCGTCTGCTCCAAGCTGTGATTTCTTGATTCTTTTGTTCTTAGATGGATAATAGTTCACACTTACATCTGCCCGATGGTAAGGATCCATTCTAAAACTATTTCTGTCGGTGAATTCACTCACCACTCGTCCTTCGATGAAATACCTCGCAATTGGTAAAGTAATTGCATTACCTGTTCCATAGACGAATGCACCGCTAACAGACCATTTCGGATTGAAATCGTAGTTCAAAATGATGCTTAAATCATGGCGACGATCAAAGCGAGCGGGAAATGGGGCGCCATCATTCAATTCAGTAAATCTTCTGGTGGTCTTGGACCAAGTATAGCCTACCCATCCGTTCAGTTTTCCCAATGATCTTTTAATGAAAAGCTCTACTCCGTATGAGTCTCCGCTGCCAAATACGAATTGATTGTCGACATTGTCGCTGATCGTGTTTTCAGGTTGAGCCCCTTCCTCAAACTCCACCAAATTCTCCATTTCTTTGTAATAAATCTCTACCGAAGCTTCGTAAATATCATCCTTGAAATTTCTAAAATAGCCCAAGGCATACTGAATACTAAATTGAGGTTGAACCCTGTCGGTGCTGGGAACCCATACATCTGTAGGCAATGAAGTAGGAGAGAGGGAAGCCAAATGTAAATACTGGTAATTCTGAGTGTAAGCGGCTTTGATGGATGATTTTGATCCCAACTTATACCTAACATTCAATCGAGGTTCAAGATTCGCATAACTCGCTACCTTTTCACCCTTCCCATATTCGATGGTTTCATTCTCAGCCACAGCAGAGAAATCATCTTGAACCTCATTTCTCACAAATCTTGTAAATGGACCAACCTGGTTGAAGAAACTAAATCTCAGCCCACCATTTACACGCAATTTATCGCTGATATCGAATTGATCTAAGGCATAGATACTCAGGTCGTGAGCGTAAACCCGCGTAATATCGCCGGTGTCAAACACCACATCGCCTGATCTCGCCGTAACATTGCTTGGAGTAAATTCATGGAAAATGTAATCGAAACCTGCTTGAATATTGTGACGTGGATTGGGATAAAAACTCAAGGAACTCTTCAAACTCCAGTCCTGAATTCCAGAGAATAAGGTGAATTCAAAGTCCTCTTGCGCTCCTGTGAATGAAAATTGATAATCCGAAAATGTCAGGTTGGTATTTAGGAATAACTTGTCCGAAAACAGGTGATTCCAGCGCAATGTGCCTGTAGCATTTCCCCAGGGAATCCGGGCACTAAAACCCGCACGTTGACTCTCGAATCCAAAAACATCTCGGCCAAAATACCCGCTTAAAAACAATTGGTCATTTTCGCCCAATCTATAATTGATCTTCATATTGAGATCGTAGAAGTAATAGCCCGAACCCGAGAAGGCACTCTCTGGATTCACAAAGGGCTTGGCTAAAATATCGATGTAGGTTCGACGCGCTGAGATGATGTAAGACGAGGTATCTTTCTTTATCGGTCCTTGGGCTGTGAATCGTGAAGCTATCAACCCAATTCCACCATCAAACGTATGCTCTCTCGCATTTCCTTCTTTTAGGGAGATGTCCAAGACAGAGGCCAATCGCCCTCCATAATTGGCAGGCATACCTCCTTTAATTACTTCTACATTTTTAACGGCGTCCGCATTAAAGACAGAGAAAAAACCGAAGAGGTGGGAGGCATTGTAAACGACTGCATTGTCAAGTAAAATCAGGTTTTGGTCTGGACCGCCACCGCGCACGTAGAATCCCGTGTTTCCTTCTCCAGCCGTCTGAATTCCCGGTAAAAACTGAATTGTTTTCAGGATGTCTACCTCTCCCAAGAAAGCAGGTAGCTTCTTGATCTTACTCACATCCAAATCAACCCTGCCCATGTCTGTGCTTTCCGTATTCTTACTTTTTTCACCTACAACAGTGGCTACATCAGTAAGAATAACGTTTTCACTCAGTTCTAGGGGCAGTTTTAGATCATCCAGGAGCTCCAATTCAAGCTCGATGCTTTTGTACCCGATCGCACTGACCAATAAAGTATGATTTCCAGGAGCAACTGTTATGGAATAGAAGCCATAAACATTACTGGGCATTCCTTTTGCAACTTCTTTTAGGTAAACGCTCGCACCAATTATAGTCTCACCGGTACTCTTGTCCTTAACCGTTCCGCTTAGGGTAACAGATTGAGAAAGAGTATTCAAGCAAATAAATACTGTGAGAAATATGGCAAGACTTAGCCTCATAAGAATCCTCCTGGATTAAGCCGCAAGTTAGTCTTGACAGTCCTTTTCTGAAAAACAATTGCAACATTTTTAAGCATTGAGCGTATTGAAAACAAACACTAATTGATTTACGATGAGATTCGCACTGGTTTTAGCCTTCCTAATATCCTTCTTATTCAATGATGCGAATGCTCAATTGGATAAGAGCAGATACACCACATACCTAGACGCAACTTTTGAGGAAACTATCAAACGCAAAGCGATATATGTACGAACATTAACTGCTGTAAATGACAGTTTGTTGGATGCCGTTGTTCACGAGATAGAGACGAATCTTTTGAAAATGAAGGGTAAATATATTCTCCGAACGGAGAAACTCATGGAGCATGGATTATTCATTTACTATTATACAAGCGGAAAAATCGAATCAGAAGGTATGTACGAATACGGTTATAAAATGGGAGCTTGGAAACGCTTCACTGCCCAAGGTGTTCAACGACCAGATCGTTTCTACAAAGCTGAAAGAAGCGAAATGCTCAGAGCATTGGATCAATAAGATTTATTTTCTACAAGACTTCACAGTAAATTAGCCCCCAATGAGGGGCTTTCTTTTTGTCTTAATTTTATTACTCGTCGCTTCCTGCTCTGATTCCGAGATGCAAGAAGGAACGGTTTTCAATTACAACGAGTCCAACGGTATTAGCTCCCTAGATCCTGCCTTTGCTCGAAATCTAGAAATCATGTGGGCTTGCAACCAGCTTTTCGATGGCTTGGTAGATCTAGATTCATCATTGACCATTCAAGCCTCACTCGCTAAATCTTGGGACATCAGTCCAGACGGTAAAACTTACACCTTCCATCTCCGCAACGACGCTTATTTCCACGAATCTGAGGTTTTTGAGTCTAAATCTTCTGCCAAAATCGTTGCACAAGACTTTGTCTACAGCTTCTCTAGAATTTTGGACGATAAGCTAGCGTCTCCTGGTAGATGGGTTTTCAATCAAGTAGATTTTGACACCAACGGTGGATTTTCTGCTCCCAACGACTCTACTTTTGTCATCCAACTGAAACAAGCTTTTCCACCGTTCTTAGGACTCTTGACCACCCAATACTGCAATGTAATTCCTGAGGAAGCGGTAGTCAAATACGGAGAAGATTTTAGATCGAAGCCCGTCGGTTCAGGGCCTTTTCAATTTGCGTTTTGGTTGGAGGAAGTGGCTCTCGTTTTTCATAAGAATCCCAATTATTGGCGCAAAGATGCTCAAGGCACACAGCTGCCTTATTTAGATGCTGTGAAGATTGATTTTGTGCGTGATATGGGAGCGGAATTCCAAGGGCTGCTTAAAGGAGAATATGATTTTATGTCGGGGATTCATGCCTCCTACAAAGACGAATTGCTATCCATGACTGGCGATCTTCGCGATAATTTCGATGACATTAAGTTTCAGAAGACGGCCTTTATCAAAACAGATTATTTGGGCATTTTGGTAGATGAAGATCCCGAATTGGGTGGATTGGCCATGCTTAGAGACCAGAGAGTCAGGCAGGCCATTAATTACGCCATTGACCGCGATAAAATGGTGAGGTACCTGCGAAACAACACTGTTTACCCTGCCGACAAAGGATTTATTCCTCGAGGAATGCCTCCTTTTGATGATTCAGCCGGTTACGGCTATTCCTACGATCCTGATCGTGCCCTTGCTTTGTTGGAAGAGGCCGGTTATCCTAGTGGCAAAGGGATGGAGACCATCGAAATATCTACTACTGGCGATTATGTCGATCTCATGGAGTTCATCCAACATGAACTTTCTCAAATTGGAATTCCAGTAAGTATCAATGTGCTTCAGAGCGGGCCACACCGAGAAATGGTAGCGAAAAGCAGATTACCGGTCTTTCGAAAGTC
>Ga0222689_1000111_pt1 | contig 44075 bp, 41 predicted proteins | sample AntAcemetage1231_FD_179838 | JGI IMG/M metagenome (GOLD analysis project Ga0222689, IMG submission 179838) | Saline water microbial communities from Ace Lake, Antarctica - #1231 | ecosystem: Environmental > Aquatic > Non-marine Saline and Alkaline > Saline | place: Antarctica: Ace Lake...
CACCAATCCAGTGATATGAGCCGTACCGTTGAAGTAGGTTACCATACTAGGCTCTCCATCCCAAAGGAAATGAGGACTAGAAATTGGCAATCCAGGAAGCCAAACCGACCAATCGGGGCCAGGACCTACTGGTGTGCTTAAGTCACATGAATCCACTGCCGAACCTGTCTGAGCGACGAAAGTTTCACAGCTCAAAACTCCAGAACAATCATCCACTGCTGGACATTCAGGAACTTCGGGCAACTCTTCTCCGCAAAGAATAACCAGGTCTTCTGGTAAATTGGGGAAAGTTGGAGCCTGATCATCTATAACACTGACGATCTGCTCACAAGTAGCCAATTCCTCACCGTTAAGAGAAACAGCGAAGACTCTAGTTATGACAGTTAAACATTCATCACCCTCTGAAGAGTCGGTCCAAGTAATCACCAAATCAGCGGTATCGCAATCGGTAATTATTTCAGGCCATCCACTTTCATCAGGAGAGTTTTGATCTGTGCACGAAATAAGCGCGCTTTCGGGACAATTGAGTTCGTATGAACAATCGCCTTGTGCAAAAACTGGCGCAGAAAAAAGGAGGACAGCAAGTGTCCTTAATGTAGTTTTGATCCACATAAGGTTAGGAGTATTTATATCGAAAATTAGTCTTCCACCCAAGAAGACATGGAAAGCTCTCATATGAGAATAACCAAATAGATAGTTTGACGAATATGCTTCTTATAGGGTGGAAGACTTGTAAATATCGACAAAATCAATGAAAAAACACATGAATTCCACATTTTTTATAAACAAGTTGTTTTTTTTCACTTCATTGAACCTCAAATAGAAACAGATTGTTATCAACAGAAAACAAAGAAACCCCTATGCTTAAAATTGGAGACAAAGCGCCAGAATTCAGTGGTGTGAATCAAAATGGAGAAGAAATCAAGCTAAATAATTTCAAGGGAAAGAAGCTCGTTATTTATTTCTACCCTAAAGATATGACCCCAGGATGTACTGTTCAAGCTTGTAATTTGAGAGATAATTATGAAGAACTTCAAAAGAAAGGCTATGAAATTATAGGAGTAAGTGCGGACAGTGAAAAACGCCACACCACCTTCATCAAGAATTTCGACTTGCCTTTTGACTTGATAGCAGATACCGACAAATCCATCATCAATGCTTTTGGAATTTGGGGTCCTAAGAAATTCATGGGAAGGACATTTGACGGCATCCACCGCAAGACCTTCGTTATCGATGAAGCTGGAATTATAGAGAATATCATCGAAAAAGTGAAGACTAAGAATCACACGGCTCAAATATTAGAAAGCGTTTAATAACAGCTTTACACCTGATAATCAAGAGTTCTGAGTATAAATACTTCGCTTCTGTTGGTAAAAAATGGGGCAACGTAAATTCATTACGTCCAAGCCTAATTACCTTTATCGAAATAAATTGAAAATATGTCTGTTGAAATTAATAAGGAAAAAATGAAGGCTCTCCAGCTCACTATGGATAAGCTGGACAAGACTTACGGTAAGGGTGCTGTAATGAAACTAGGTGATGAAGCCGTGGTTGAAGTAGATACCATCAGCTCTGGCTCATTGACCCTTGATATGGCACTGGGAATAGGCGGTTACCCAAGAGGACGTGTTGTAGAAATCTACGGCCCAGAATCTTCAGGTAAGACAACCTTGGCAATTCACGCTATAGCCGAAGCTCAAAAGAAAGGTGGAATTTGTGCATTTATTGATGCGGAACATGCTTTTGATAAGTTTTATGCTGAAAAACTTGGCGTAGATACTCAAAACCTACTTATCTCTCAGCCTGACAACGGCGAGCAAGCTCTCGAAATCACCGACAATTTGATTCGTTCAGGTGCAATTGACCTTATTGTTATTGATTCTGTAGCAGCACTGACTCCTCGTGCAGAAATTGAAGGCGAAATGTCTGACACTCAAGTTGGATTGCAGGCTCGATTGATGTCTAAAGCGCTTAGAAAATTGACTTCTACGATTTCAAAGACGGGATGCTGCTGTATTTTCATCAATCAGTTGAGAGAGAAAATCGGGGTGATGTTCGGAAACCCTGAGACAACTACTGGTGGAAATGCCTTGAAGTTTTACGCTTCTGTACGATTAGATATCAGAAGATCTTCTCAGATTAAAGATGGAGAAGAAGTTTCCGGTAATCGCACAAAGGTAAAGGTGGTAAAGAATAAAGTTGCCCCTCCTTTCAGAAAAGCTGAATTCGACATCATGTATGGACTAGGTATTTCTAAGACCGGTGAAATCATCGATATCGGAGTTGATAAGAATATTATCAAAAAGAGCGGATCTTGGTTTAGCTACGGTGAAACAAAGCTAGGACAAGGACGTGATGCTGTGAAGCAACTGCTGCTCGACAATCCAGAATTGATGGAGGAACTCGAAGAGAAAATTCTAGCTTCTATAGCAGGAGCTTGAAAATAGATTATTGTGTGTTTTTGAAAGTCCTGCAAATGCGGGACTTTCGTATTTTTGCCCCATGAGATTATTCGTTGTGATGGTGATGATGCTAGGAATTTGGAGTTGTGGCAGCTCTGAACAAGCTGGCTCTGAAATAGAAGTTGATAGCACTGCTCAGGTTGATCCGACTCTTGACAGTCTGAATCAGTTGATTTTTAAGAATACCTCCGATCCTTCGCTGTACACCAGTCGTGCGAAGCATTTTAGGAAAATCGGAAATCCATCAGCCGCCCTGAGCGACATCAAAAGAGCCTTGAGAATTGACACTACTTATGGTGATGCCTATTTGATCAACGGGCAAATCATGTTCGAGATGCAAGATTTCCGAACATCTTACGAATCCTACAAGAAATGCTTGGAGAGCAATCCCGACCATATTGAGTGTTTGCTAGAAGCAGCCTTTATAGAAAGTGTATTAGAAAACTTCCCTGAAGCAATTGTGTACATCAACAGAGCACTGAAACAAGACAGCTACATCCCTCGTGCTTATTACCTCAAGGGTCAAGTCTACAAACAATCTGGAGATACCACCTTAGCGGTTTCATCTTACCAAACTGCTACTGAATTGGACCCGGAGTATTATGATGCTTTCGTTGCACTTGGATTACTTTATGCCGCCAGTGACAATGATTTGGCCATTGAGTATTACAATACTGCTTTGTCGATTAAGCCCAATAGCACCGAGTCTATCTATGACAAAGCGATTTACCTCCAAGAAAGTGCTTACCGAGATACCAGCCGCTACAGTCAGGCTTTCGAACTTTACAATCGGATTTTAGAAATTGACCCAAGCAATGCGGCGGCCTGCTTCAATCAAGGTTATATCTATTTGGAATACTTGTCGACAGGAAATAACGAGTCCTATGAAAAGGCAATTGAATGGTTCAACAAGTCTTTGGAGTTATACCCTTTGTATTACCAAGCCTTGTACAACCGCGGTCTTTGCCACGAGAGCTTGGATTTATTGGATCGAGCAGAGAACGATTACCGCAAGGCATTGACTATTCAACCGGATTACGGTCCTGCTGCGATAGCATTGGAAAGGGTGATTGACTCAAAAAACTGATCAATTGGCAAAAACCGAGGAGAAGAAGTGAGTTTTGTATTTTGAGTTCGTTTCTGTTTGAATGGATGGGAAGGAATGTAGAGTTGGTTAGTTTCGATCAAACATTTCTTTTTGAACCTCGTTTGTACGACACAGTTGGTGAAGCATCATTGGGATCTATTGCTTTAATCACACCATTTCTGCTCACGATCAGAGGCGAATGCTTTTGTTTTTTAAACTCTATGAGCAAACGATAAGCTTCTTCTAAGCCCTTCACAATCTTATCTCTTTCTTCTTTGAATTGGTCTTTAGATGCCATTGTGTTTGTTCTTTTAATTAAAGATTAATCAGCTGAAATTTATCAATCTCCCTTTTAAAATTCTTGAAATGTGAAGCTAAATGGGACCTCCTCGGGTTTATCAAAATTGCTCTCTCCCGCATAATGTAGCTCTTTGAACATTAACCGTCATCCAGACAGATAGCTCTCTCCTACTCGAAAATCTTTAAGCGGTTAGGAACACCTTTGGTTTCCGAATCAAAATAAATGGCCTTCAATTCAGATCAAATTGAACCCTCGCCCTTTCCAAAATTCACAATTCAGCATTTATAATCCAGATTTCATTTCATTCTCTTCTCTAAGTCTAGCAAACATTCTTCATCTCATTTACTGTCACATTTTTCTTGTAACAATTATTTTGTAACATTTATATTGTTACGTTTAAAATGTTACATATATTATGTGACATAATTTTAAGTCTATAAAAATTGTGACATGGTTTTTTTTCGAAAGAATTTAAACGTAAATAAACGTCTACCGCACGAGTAATTTCTGCGGAATCACGAACTTAATTGCGGGGAGGGGCTGGACGTAGTCCCCTTGAACCTCACAAAAAGAATTCAATCATCCCGACTTTTTCTGTAATACCACTTTCCATCTTGCCAAAGCTAATCTCTTCAGCTCTGATCTATTAGAGCTTATCAACGACTCCTTTTTCTTCCTACTCCATTTCTTCACCTGTTGCTCTCTTCTAAAGGCATCATGTGCAAAGAAGTAAACTTCATAATAAACAAGGATTACCGGACCATAACGCGCTGTATGATTAGCAGCTTTTCCTTCTTGATGCTGCATCAACCGTCGCCCTATCTCAATCGTACTCCCAGAATAATAACTTCCGTCAGAACATTCTAGGATGTAAAACCATGCAGGCATAGTCAAAGCTAAAAAGCATTGAGCGAATAGTTTTAAAATCTCACGGAGAATAGCAGAAGAGAAACGATAATGTTGTTGTAATGCCTATTAGGAAAAGATATAGGTGTTTAAATACAGCTTGTATGAACAAGCCAAATAATTTAGCAGCTGATTGAGGACTTTGCTTCGCAAGTTCGGATAGGGCCTTCGATAACGCTTCGCTACTCAGGCACCAACCTCAAAGAATTTGTTTCTACTTAAGCATGTTTCGCTGGGAGGTGCCTGAGTAGTCCGACCAGAGGGAGGGCGTTATCGAAGGCCCTACCATGCAACTAGCACCTAGATCCTCATTAAACCCGGTGCTCTGACAAACTCAGCAAACCACTGGGTTCACTTCATTTCAGCCGTCAAATTCCTGTTATCTCTTCTTCAACGGTATCAGATCGCAGAAAGCATATTCATCGTGTTACAACGTGCAGAGCTGTTTAGTCACTTCTTACTTATCATCATCAAAGGCACAGTACATCATAGCTTTGGTGAATTGGAATGGAAAATGAGCACTTAGTCAAAGAAGATGAGTGAGATGGTGGTGATTGAGTTTCATATACGGGCGAAACTATTTATTTACAATCCATCTAACACCTTTGGATTCAACTATTGCTTTCACTTTTTCAGCATCTAAACGAGATATATAGAAGTATCTGAAAATGCACCAATTCTGGCCTACAGTTCTCTCACTTAAATGAACGACAATGATTGGCCTTTCAAAAGGCGCACTTCTATCTCTGAATTCTATACAGTAAATATTTTCATAGGACATTTTTCTTCCCAATACTTTCAATAAATAGTATTGATAAAGATGTTCTTCTTCAAAGGAAAATCTATAGCCTATTATGAAATAAGTTGCAATAAAAAAACCAGACATTACTGCATTAATATCTTCATACGAACTCTTTGACGATGTGTAGAACAAAAACATCCATCCAATAATAAGACTTCCAAAATAGATCAAATCAAAACGAGACTTGAATAGAACTTTTAAAGCTTTTGAATTATCTAGCATCGTCTTCAACTACTATATTATCAAGCAGACCATAGCCAATGGATCCGGCTAGAAGTAAATTTGAGTCATTTTTAATCGCAATAGGAACTCTACAGGTACGGAATTGTCTGAAATTTGTCAAGAATTAATTTGGAGGTGCTTCGCTATAGAAACTACCATCAGCAAGGATTCTGAACATCTCAGGAGTTCCCTGTAATCTTACCTTTTCTATCAAATGTAAAGATGGTTTGATAAATTGTATTTCCGTACTCGAATTCAAGAACATTTTCGAGTTGAGGAAATTCATCGATTCTGATTCTTCTAAATCAAAATAGTCAACTACAACAATGCTGATATTAATTGTTTCTTCGCTCACTTCAAATAGACTAGAGTCTATCTGATCCATGCTGGCAAATATGATATAAGAGGGAGAATCATTTTCATAATCGAATACTACAAATTGGTTATCAATGCTGTAACCAATGGTATCAATTCTTGACTTTTCAAACGCTTTCGAGGTTATTAGCTTATCCAATGAATGATAAACAGAAGGACGAAATAAGTATTTATCTTGGTTGTAGCATTCCTGAATCCAGCTTCGATTGTGTTTGCGTAATTCTGTCAATTCTGAAAACATCCTTGAGTAACACGTATAATTGACAGCGCAATCTTCGACCTTCAGAAGGTAGTTGAACTTCCTTTGATTTACACTTAATAATTCATAAGCCAATAATTCCCGGAAAGCTTCTACGGAGATAATCTCATTCGAAAATTCTTTAAAAAGGTCTATGAGAGGGTAATTAAGTTGTTCAAACCGAATAACCGCGTTAGTCCTTTTATCATTTGAACTAGAAGACATCAAAACATTAAACATATCTTCAATTCGAACATTTATTGAGCTTCCTTGGGAGACAAGGACTGGCAAATAATCTCCTCTAAAGTCAGAATTCTCGATATCCCCGTTTTCCGCGAAACGAATAATGTAATTCTCATTGTACTTCGTTGAATGCAGGGGAATAACATTCTCACCTTTTTGTAATTCGAATCGACCGACCTCATTCTCTACAAGATTTCCATTTCCATCCATTTCAACATGTAATAACACCATTTCTGCAGAACTCATACAATGGATTATCATACTGTTCTCCATTATTTTCGAGTTCAATTCCGGGTTTCCCGATTCTTTGCATGAAAACATATTTGACGCCAAGGACAAAAGAAGTACTATAAAAAATGGATATTTACTCATCTTCTCTTCGCTTGATACTTTCACCTGCTTGATCATTGATTGTGAGAGATTATGCCTAAACTTTGATTTTACCCCAATATCAATTATTTACAATCCATTTGACACCTTTTGATTCAGCTATTGCCTTTACTTTTTCAGCATCCGAGCGAGAGACGAAGAAAAATCTAAATGGATACCAATTCCTTTTAACTGTCTTCTCGCGATAGTGAATAATTATTGTAGGTCTTTCAAATAGAGCGCTGCGGTCTCTGAATTCTATTGCATGTATCTTATCATAAGCTACTTTACGGCCAAAATCTTTAAAAACATAGAATCGAGTTATTGAGCGAATATCGAATCTAAATCTGCATCCTAAAAGGATAAAAGTAGGAATGAAAAAAAACGCTATCACCTTATGCGACGTCCCATATTTACTCTCTGGAACTAGGAACAATAGTATCATCCATGCAACACCAAGAGCTGTGAAATACCAAAGATCAATTCTAGACTTATAAAGTGCTATATTTTTACTCTTTGTCGACATAGTACTGTCTCTAATGAACACGAATTTAGTTCCACTTTCGAATATATGGGTCTCAGAAAGATTGGGTTGTCATATTTACCCAAATCAATTCGCAAAAACCAACGGAAAAAAGTAAATCTTGTGCTCTGACTTCGTCTCGCCTTCATCTGCTGGGAAGTAAGGAATGAATCCCCGGCAAGTTTTCAATAGTCTGACCTGTGGCTTGGTGTCTTCTACATATTCCATGGCGAATTCAAAAGTGAGGTGGACATTTTTTGAATCTCCTTCGCTTAAAAAGAGAATCTCGCCATCGCTGAGACTGTAATCAATCAATTCATCGAATTCTGAATCGATCACGTAAATGGATGACTTACCGTTTTCAGGGAATGAAAATCCGTTGGGCAAAACCATTTCTAGGGCGATGGTATTCTGACCTTCAACCATTTTCACTTCTTCGAGGTAGCGGATTGCTCCTGCCCCATCGAAGATCATTTTTTGTTCCAAGATAAGCTCATCATCACCCAAGGGCATCGTTTGCACCATTTTACTTTCAGGTTCTAGAATTCGGATGCATTGATTGCCAGCGTCAGCGATGAAAACCAATCCGTTGACTTCAGTGGCATGAGCGGGGTAAGCAAATTTAGCATTGCTCAATCGAGCATCCTTGAATTGAGGAAAGGACTTATCATCTGCTTTTGACAATCCGCGGATTGAAGTTAAACTTCGAATGGAATGTTGGTATTCTGAAATCACAAGTATAGAATCGTTGAGGGCCATGAGCTCATGACTGCCCTTTCCCAATTCAGAATCTTGAAGTGTACTGAGTTTCTTTCCATCCCAAGAGCGGATTGAATTGGTCCCCCCATCTACAAAGAGGATATCGCCCGCAGAATTCATAGCAAGTCCGCTGGGCTCGGTGAGCATGGCCTTCTTCTTCTTACCGTCAACAACACCAGCAATACCATTTCCGATGAGTCGGGTCGCCTCTCCTTTAATTATGTCATAACTCCAAATGGCATGATCACCCTTCATACTGAAATAAAGTAAATCCCCTTTTAACTCCAATGAATGGGGAGATTTCAAGGCCAATTTATCGGCTGACTTAATCTTTTCTGGTAGTGATTTCTGGTTGTAAGTTCCGTCGCCGAGTATTGTTTTGACTGACTTTTTATTCAAGTCAATTTCACGAATGGTATTGGAATAATGATCGGCCAGATAGAGTTTGTCGTTTTTCCTGTCAAACACCATATCACCTGAATTGCCGAATTGACAGCTGCCGTAAGAGCCGTCTTTGTATCCTTTCTTGCCATTCCCTATAATGTCGACAACATCTCCGTTTAGGTTGAGCTCAATAACTTGAGACTCCCCGGCTGTCCAAATCCAAACCTTCTCTCCTCTTTCATCACCTGCAATAGCGACTGGATAATTCAGTACTCCTTCCATGCGCTGATAGGTCAATAGTCCATCATCGCTGGTTGTGATTCCCGATTTGGTGACTTTGAAATTCTTCCACAAATTCAATTGTGCTTCCGCCAATTCCTTACACGCCTCCCAAATAGCCGTGCCTTGATGTGTAATTTGCATAGAGAAATCATTCCTTAAAAAATGGGAATAAGGCAGAGAATCGTATCGAATGAGTGAATTTTTGTGAATTTCACCTTCTGCTATGTACACGGGAAGCTTAATGTCATTTCGAATAATATAATTCTTGTAATCCTCGCGACTTAGGCTGATGTTGTTTGCAGGTCTAATCACAAGAATAACTTCTAGCTCAGGATTTTGCTTTTTTAGACTTTCGAGTTCATGAATTGCAGTCTTCGATTCAGCGCTGAATGCATCTACAACCGTAAGCATATAGAATCTATCTTCCTGTTCGAAAATTCCAACTCTAGTGCTATTTAGCCAATATCCTTTGGGTAGCCAGGTACCTGAAAATTCACGGTTAAATATTTTATCTTCTTGAGATACGGTTCTTGTCCCGTATTTCTGTGCAGAGACAGTGATTGTGCTGAAGAGAGCTACAAGTAAGAATAGAATAATTCGACTGTGGACCATTGATTGAATTTTTATAGGAGCATGAAGATAATTCAATTCCGAGAAAGGGAAATAAAAAAAGGGGCATAAAGCCCCTTTTATCTATCAATCAATTTCAGCGGATTATTTCACCTTGTCAACCACAGCTTTAAATGCATCTGGGTGATTCATAGCGAGATCTGCCAATACTTTTCTGTTCAATTTGATGTCATTTGCATGAACTTTACCCATGAAGGCAGAGTATGACATTCCGTGTTCTCTTGCACCAGCGTTGATTCTTTGAATCCATAGGCTGCGGAAGTTACGCTTGCGCTGCTTACGACCGATGTAAGAATATTTCAATGCCTTTTCAACGGCATTTTTGGCAACGGTCCAGACGTTCTTACGAGCGCCGTAGTATCCTTTGGCCATTTTGAGGATTTTTCTCCTCCTGTTTCTAGCTGCTACTTTGTTTTTTGAGCGTGGCATAGTAAATTGTTTTTAGACGTACAGCGCCTTTCGGACTCTATAAACTGCAAATCGGGTTAAACATACCAGTGAATTTTAAAAGGAATGAAATCAGATACAAAGTTGATCTTTGATGCTCTTCATGTCGCTTTTATCCACCGTGGTGAACTTTGTAAGGTTACGCTTGCGCTTAGTCTCCTTTTTGGTGAGAATATGCGACTTGAAAGCGTGCTTCCTTTTGATCTTACCCGTGCCTGTTAGCTTAAAGCGTTTCTTGGCACTGGATTTGGTCTTCATCTTAGGCATAGCCTTCTTTATTGTTGGTTAACTTATTTCTTCTTTTTTCCGCTGATGAACATAATCATCCGCTTTCCTTCAAGCTTCGGCATTTGCTCAACCAGACCGTAGTCTTCCAATTGCTGAGCAAACTTCAAGAGTAGAATCTCTCCTCTTTCCTTAAATACAATTGTTCTTCCCTTGAAGAACACGTAAGCCTTAACTTTTGCACCGTCAGCCAAGAACTTCTTAGCGTGATTCAATTTGAACTCAAAATCATGATCATCAGTGTTGGGACCGAAACGGATCTCTTTGATGATTACTTTCGATTGTTTTGACTTCAGCTCTTTTTGCTTCTTCTTCTGCTCGTAGAGGAACTTTTTATATTCCATGATCCTACAAACTGGAGGAACAGCATTCGGGGCAATTTCAACCAAATCCAAAGCTAATTCTTCTGCCATTTCAAGAGCTTTCGCTGTTGGGAAAACTCCATCTTCCACATTATCTCCGACAAGTCGAACCTCCATTACGCGGATTTTCTCGTTAATGCGGTGTGGATCTTCTGGTTTTCTTGATCTGGACCTTGGGCCTTTAAATCTGTTGGTAGCTATGACTTCTATTTTTTAATTAGTACTTAACTTAACAATTCAGCGACTTCTTTATTGATCAGGGCTGCGAATTCATCTGCAGACATTGAACCGATGTCACCATCACCATGTCTCCTTACAGACACAAGGTTTTCATCACTTTCCTTTTCACCTACAATCAGCATATATGGGATTTTATCCAACTCTGCCTCGCGTATTTTCTTCCCTACTTTCTCGTTCCTTTCGTCAACGAGGGCGCGAATATCGTAATTATTAAGGACAATTGAAACTTTTTCTGCGTATTCAGTAAAGCGCTCACTCAAGGGTAAAATCCTCACCTGCTCGGGTGTTAACCACAAGGGGAAACGTCCAGCGCAATGTTCAAGGAGTAAGGCAACAAACCTCTCCATCGAGCCAAATGGCGCACGATGTATCATGACTGGTCTGTGCTTCTCGTTGTCAGATCCTACATAGTCCAATTCGAAACGCTCGGGTAGATTGTAATCGATCTGTACGGTTCCCAATTGCCACTTCCTTCCAAGAGCATCTCGAACCATGAAGTCAAGTTTTGGCCCGTAGAACGCCGCTTCACCCAACACTACCGTGGTTTTCAGTCCTTTTTCATCTGCAATCTCCTGAATCGCCTTTTCAGCGTTCTCCCAGTTTTCATCTGAACCGATATACTTGGTCGGATTCTCAGGATCTCTCAATGAAACCTGAGCTATGAAATCAGTAAAATCAAGCGTCTTGAAGATGTATAAAACAAGGTCAATTACCTTTCCTACCTCTTCTTTCACCTGCTCAACTGTACAGAAAATATGGGCATCATCTTGTGTGAACCCTCTTACTCTTGTCAGTCCGTGCAACTCACCACTTTGCTCGTAGCGATAAACGGTTCCGAACTCAGCATAACGAATCGGCAAGTCTTTGTAAGACCTGGGCTTAGACTTATAAATTTCGCAGTGGTGCGGGCAATTCATCGGTTTAAGCATGTACAACTCACCTTCAAAAGGGGTTCCAATCGGCTGGAATGAATCCTGACCGTATTTTTCCCAGTGTCCGCTTGTCACATACAAATCCTTACTGCCAATGTGTGGAGTAATAACCGGCTGATATCCTGCTTTTTTCTGAGCTACTTTTAGGAAATTCTCCAAGCGACCTCTCAACTCAGCTCCTTTCGGCAGCCAAAGCGGAAGTCCTTGACCAACTTTCTGTGAAAAGTAGAAAAGCTCCAATTCCTTGCCCAGCTTGCGGTGATCTCTCTTTTTCGCCTCTTCTAAAAGCGCTAAATATTCTGTCAGTTCGGATGCCTTCGGGAATGTAATTCCATAAATTCTTGTCAGCTGCTTATTCTTCTCATCACCTCTCCAATATGCACCAGCAACATTCATCAATTTCACCGCTTTTACAAATCCGGTGTTTGGAATGTGTGGTCCACGACAGAGGTCAGTGAAATTCCCTTGGGTGTAAAAAGTGATGCTTCCATCTTCCAATCCTTCTAGCAATTCCAGCTTGTAAGGATCTTTCTTTTCCTCGTAAAAAGCGACAGCATCTGACTTAGATATTTCCTTTCTGATGTATTCGTTTTTCTCACGAGCGAGTTCGAGAATCTTCTTCTCAATCTTATCAAAATCCTTGTCTGAGATCTCGTAATCTCCAAAATCCACATCGTAATAGAATCCATTCTCAATTGGAGGTCCAATAGCCAATTTGATGCCTGGATAAATGAATTCCAGCGCTTCGGCCATCAGGTGAGCGGAAGAGTGCCACATGGTAGATTTCCCCGCTTCGTCAGTCCAGGTGATTAGTTTCAATGATGAATTTTCATCAAGAGGACGCATTGCATCCCTTACTTCACCATTCACTTCGGCAGCAAGCACATTACGTGCAAGTCCTTCGGAAATGGATTTGGCTATATCGAGTGGCGAAGTATTCTTTTCAACTTCACGCACGCTTCCATCGGGGAGAGTTACCTTAATCATTAGTCTATTAAATAAGCCTGCAAAATTACAAATTTGAGGGGCATATCTAGCACATCATGCCTAAGCATTTGCCATTTTAACCGATTTCCACGGTTTAAGTTGCCATTCTATGTGTCCTGTGCACAAGTGATTTCCTGCTGTATCGTGGACTTTCACTTCTGCGATGAATAGGTATTTCTCTTGTTTTTCGAGCTCAGCATGGATCGTTTTCAACTGCTCATCGCTGATGCTAAAGCTTGACACAGCTTCCATTTTGGCTTGGTAGAAATACTCCATTTTCATGCTTTTCATGATGAGTCGGTACCGTGAAGAGCCTAGCTTCTTCAACAACATTAATCCTGTGCTGTATTCAGAAAGTGTAGCGAGGGCGCAGGCATGCATTCCTCGGATGTGGTTGTGATTTATCCTCCAAAAAGGAAGTCTCACCTTCACTTCTGTCGGTGAGATGCTTACAATTTTCAATCCGTGGGGCCTGTTGAATGGAATTCCACGTAAAATCAGAAAATTGAGTTTCCAGAGTTGAAAACCACCTTTTTCTGCATCGAGCAATAGCTTGTCAAAATTCATAGCATAAATAAAAGGCTTGTCAGGGTGTCTGACAAGCCTTATGAGGAAAATAAATATACCCGTCTAGTCCTCTCCCACATGTTCGCGAACACCAAGAATGCCGCGAATATTTGGAGGGAAGTACTTATCACTCTTCAACACCTTGCCATCCTCCCGATAAATTGGTTTCCCATTTTCGTCAAGTTTTGACATGTTACTTCTTTGAATCTCTTCAAATACTTCAGCGATTTTATGCTGTAATCCGTGTTTTAAAATCGTTCCACACAAGATATAGAGCTGATCTCCCAGCGCATCAGCCACTTCAACCAAGTCGCCATTTTGAGCTGCTTCCAGATACTCTTCATTCTCTTCTCGCATCAATTTGTAGCGGAGCAAAACATCCGACTCGCTCAATTCAGCGGTAGGACCATCTGCATTTCCAATTCCAAATACATCGTGAAACTCCTTCACGTGATTGATGGTTTGGGCAAGACTTAATTCTTTCATAATTCGAGCAAGCTATTAAGCTCAAGTGATATAGCCCAAAAGTTATGACTGAAATTCATCAACAGAAGTCGTGCAATTTTCAACCAAACGGAAATATAACATCCCCAGAAAGAGCAAATATTAGCATACGACTTAACAAAGTTTAACAACGGAAAACCCCGTGTTCACAGCTGTTTCATGAACTTTGCAGGCAAGATCGCGAGCCTGAAGTGAGGAATTCTTATCATGTTATTATCTTTGGGCCGCCTTAAACTAATCAGTATTGCCATGGAAAACGGTACAATCGGTATCCAGGCCAGCGACATTAAAGCCTTAAATGAACGCATAGAGAAAGAGAGCTCATTTGTCGATTTGCTCTTTTTGGAAATGGAAAAGGTGATTGTTGGTCAGCGGGATATGGTCGAAAAACTTTTGATCGGACTTCTGTCTAATGGACACATCCTTCTTGAGGGAGTTCCCGGGCTCGCTAAAACGCTAGCCATTAAAAGTCTATCTGAAACGATTCACGTCGATTTCAGTAGAATTCAATTTACTCCAGATCTGCTTCCTGCGGATCTTGTGGGAACAATGATCTACAATCAGAAAAAAGAAGAATTCACTGTAAAGAAAGGTCCGCTTTTCTCGAATTTTATTTTGGCAGATGAGATCAACCGTGCTCCCGCTAAAGTGCAGTCAGCTTTGCTGGAGGCAATGCAGGAAAGACAAGTTACTATTGGACCAAAGACTTATGAATTGCCAGAGCCATTCTTGGTTTTAGCAACTCAGAATCCCGTGGAGCAAGAAGGAACATATCCACTTCCTGAGGCCCAAGTCGACCGATTCATGTTGAAAATCGTGATTGGCTATCCAACCAAAGAAGAAGAAAAGAAGATTATTCGTCAAAACATAAGTGCTCTTCCTACTGAAAAACCATCTAAAATTCTCACTCCAGCCGATATAGTAAGGGCTAGGAAACTTGTACGTGAGGTTTATATGGATGAGAAGATTGAGCAATACATCGTTGACATTGTATTTGCCACCAGAAATCCAGAGGATTATGGAATTGGCCACCTCAAGCAACTGATCTCGTTTGGCGCATCGCCTCGTGCTAGTATCAGTATGGCAGTGGCCAGTAAAGCCTATGCTTTCATGCAGAGAAGAGGATATGTGATTCCTGAAGATGTAAGGGCTGTATGTATGGATGTGTTGAGACATCGTATCGGCATCACCTATGAGGCAGAAGCCGAAAACATCAGCCAAGAGCAAATTATCACAGAAATTCTGAATAAAGTAGAAGTACCTTAAGTAAATCCCAGATAGCCTTGGAAACCTCAGAACTGCTTAAAAAAGTACGAGCGATTGAGATTAAGACCCGGGGCCTTTCGAATCAAATCTTTTCAGGTGAATACCACACCGCCTTTAAAGGGAGAGGGATGGCCTTTAGTGAGAATCGGGAATACCAGCACGGTGACGAAATTCGTGACATCGACTGGAATGTTACTGCCCGTATGGGTCACCCTTTCGTGAAAGTATTTGAAGAAGAAAGGGAGCTCACTGCAGTTATCTTAGCCGATGTCAGCGCCTCAGAATCTATCGGATCGCGCAAGCAATTGAAACGACAGCTAGTGACTGAACTTGCTGCTGTAATGGCGTTTTCTGCTATCCAAAACAACGATAAAGCCGGGGTAATTCTTTTCAGTGATCAGGTTGAAAAATTCATCCCACCGAAAAAAGGAAAAACGCATATCCTTCGCATCATTCGAGAGCTGATCAACTTTGAAGCACAGCACAAAGGAACTTCGCTGAAAACAGCTTTGGAATACTTAAACACGGCGATCAAGAAAAGGACAATCGTATTTCTAATTTCTGATTTTCAGGATGAGGGATTTGAGGATGCTTTGAAAATCGCCAATAGAAAACACGATGTTGTGGCTTTTCGCGTGTTCGATCAATTTGATGTTGAGCTGCCTGATATCGGATTGGTGAGAATGGAAGACAAAGAGTCGGGTGAATCGGCATGGGTGAATACCTCATCCCAAAAAGTAAGAATGGAATACGCTAAAAACGGGAAGATGAAAGAATTGAAGCTGAAAGAAACATTCAGAAAAGCTGGAATCGACTTCGCTTCATTCAATACCGCTGAAGAATATGTAAAACCATTAATGAGCTTGTTTAAACGAAGAGGATGAGATTAATCGTAGGCATATTGATTCTTTTGACGAGCTTTTCGACTGCTGCTCAGCAACTTGTTGTGCCTACAATTAGCCTTGATACAACGCTAATCAAAACCGGAGAACGTTCGACCTTGAGTATAGAAGTTGAATACCGCGTTGATGAAGGCGATTTGAACATTCAATGGCCTGCGCTGAAAGACACACTGCCCAGTCATATAGAGATTCTTGAGGTTTCAAAAATTGACACTCAATTGGTAGATGCCAAGATCGATCCCTACCTATTTGTTCAGCGCTGTGAACTGCAAATTACCAGTTTCGACACGGGATATCTGCCAGTGCATCCCCTATTGTTCCTAGTGAATGGCGACTCAGTGATGAGTAATGCTGTTTTGCTTCTAGTTAAAGAACCTCAAATTGATGAAAGCCAAGATTTCATGGACATCAAGCCTGTGGAAGAAGTTGAATTGAGCTTCATGGATTGGCTGCGCACGAATGGAATGTTGCTTGGATTAAGCCTACTGGCCTTGGTCTTCATTGTATTCTTGGTTCGGTTCTTAAGCAAGAGACAGAAATTGGATAAAGCTGAAGGCACAGTCGTTCCCGTTCCAGAGAAAATCCCAGCCCACATCATTGCCCTCACCCAAATTGAAGCATTGAATAAAGACGGGCTTTGGCAGCAGGGAAAAGTAAAAGTCTATCACAGCCGCTTGAATCAAATTTTGAGGGAATACCTCGAAAACAGGTACGGCATCATGGCTATGGAAGAAACAACCAATCAAATTTTAAGAAGCCTCGATAGAATTGGATTAGAATCTACCCAGAAATCGAAGTTACGCTCTTGCCTGGTGTTGTCTGACTTGGTGAAATTCGCCAAAGAGAAACCACTGGCTCAAGAGAATGAGACCGCGATGTTTAATGTGCGTGAATTTGTTCAACTCACCGCAGAAACTGAAGAGAAATAGAATTTCATGAAGGGAGAGAAAATCTATATCATCCTGATTTTGTTGCTGGCAAATATGCTGGCAGCTTCTTTCTATTGGGTTTGGAAAGATCAGTTTGAATATGCCAGTCCACATTATTTCTGGCTACTCCTTCTCATCCCCCTACTCAGTATTTTCTACTATTTCAGAAATCAAAAATTAAAGGGAACCATACAATCCGCAGGATTCAGCAACCTCCCAAAGCAAAAGGGAATTTCTTATGGATTGACGCGCCACTTGCCGTTCTTCTTGAGAATGATTGCAATTGCGGTATTTATAATAGCCATTTGCCGTCCTCAATCTAAGACCAGCTATGAGAATCTAACCAAAGAAGGAATTGACATTATACTGTCGATGGACCTTTCGGCGAGTATGCTCAGCCAAGATTTCAAGCCCAATCGTTTGGAAAGCTCTAAAGATGTGGCATTGGAATTCGTGAACGATAGGCCAGACGACAGAATTGGGGTTGTGGTTTATGAGGGAGAGAGCTTCACACAAGTTCCACTTACCTCCGACCATAAAGTGGTGAATAACGCCTTGAGCAGCTTGAATACGGGTTTATTGGAGGGAGGAACAGCCATCGGAATGGGGTTAGCAACTGCTATCAGCCGATTGAAAGACAGCAATGCCAAGAGCAAGGTGATTATATTATTGACCGACGGAGTGAATAATTCGGGACAAGTGAAGCCGATTGATGCCGCCAAGATTGCCAAAGCCTTTGGAATTCGCGTCTACACTATTGGAGTCGGAACTACTGGAAAAGCTAAAAGTCCAACACGAATTTTACCCGATGGCAGCTACCTTTTTGATTGGGTAGAAGTGAAGATAGACGAAGATGTGCTCAAGGAAATAGCTGATATCACTGGAGGAGAATACTTCAGAGCGACTACAAAAGAGAAGCTACGAGACATCTACAAAGAGATTGATGATTTAGAAAAGACCAAGTTCAACGTGACACAATATTCTCAGAAAACGGAAGAGTATTTCCGATTTGCATTGATGGGCTTGTTGCTGTTGGTGGGAGATTTCATCATTCGCACCTTAGTATTGAAAAGTATTACATGACCAAGGGATCAGGAAAATACAATACTGCCGCATTAAGCATCACGGTGATAGTCGCAGAGCTGTTGTTCTGGCTGACCATCTTGGGGCTGTACCTGGCGTTGAAGGCTTACGTTCCTGGCATCGCCTATCAAAGACCGCTTTGGTTTTGGTCACTTTTGGCCTTACCGACACTTGCCGCTATATACCTCATCGGATTGCAGTGGAAAAACGGAAGACTCAAGAAATTGGGAGAACTCGAGCTCATCCCCTACCTCTTTCCGGAGCTCAGCTCAACCCGTTCATTGCTAAAGTTTTTCCTTTTCCGTTATGCCATAGCCTGTTTTTTGTTTGGAATTATCGATCCTAAAATCGGCAACAGATTAGAAGAGGTAACCACCCAAGGAATCGACTTGGTGATAGCGTTAGATGTATCCAAGAGTATGTTGGCAGAAGACATAAAGCCCAACAGGATAGAACGCTCCAAGCAGGCAATCTCTCAGCTCTTGAATCGCTTGAATGGTGATAGAATTTGTTTGATTGTTTTTGCGGGAGATGCCTATGTTCAATTGCCCATCACCACAGATTATGAAGCGGCACGATTATTTTTAGGAGGAGTTGACACGGATGTGGTTCCAGTGCAGGGAACAGCTTTGGGAACAGCGATAGAACTTGGAATCGAATCCTTTGATCCAGAATCTACTACCTCCAAATCTATTGTCGTCATTACCGATGGCGAGAATCACGAAGATGATGCTGTGCGAGCGGCCGAGAAAGCTGCTGAACTGGGAATCACCGTTCATGCTATAGGAATGGGATCTACCGAAGGTGCCCCAATTCCAGAATACAATAGAAGTGGCAAACGCACAGGATTCAAGAAAGACGAAGGCGGAAACACCGTTGTCTCTTCTTTGGATGAAGACATGTTGAGGAAAGTGGTTAGCGCTGGCAATGGAATCTTCACCAGAGCATCATCATCCTATGTTGGATTGAATGAATTGGTCGATGAGCTTTCGGGGATGGAGAAAAAAGAGCTAGGAACCTTTTCATTTGCAGATTACGAGCATCGCTTCCAGTGGTTCTTGATTGCCGGAATACTATTATTGGTCATTGACACCACCATCGGCTCCGGAAAGAAAAAGTGGTCATCATCATTAAGCCTTTTTGACGCATGAAAAATTGGATTAGCATATTGTTTATAGGCTTTGCGACTGTGGTTTCTGCTCAGGAAGACAAGAAGCAGATCATCAGCGGGAATGCCGCCTTTGAAAAAGGTGAATTTACCGAGGCCGAGGCCAATTACCGAAAAGCCGAGAGCTCCGATCAGTTGAAAGACATCGCCACTTACAATTTGGGAGATGCCCTATATCGACAAGGTAAGTTTGACGAGGCAGCCGACAATTTCGGGAAAGTCGCTCAAGAAGCTGCAGACCCAGAACTCAAAGCCAAGGCATTACATAATTTGGGCAATTCACAGCTTTCGAAGCAAGAATTCGACAAAGCATTAAACTCTTACAAACAAGCCCTCCGACTGAATCCTAATGACGAAGATTCAAGGTATAACCTCGCTTATGCACGTAAAATGATTCAGCAGCAGCAACAACAGCAAGAGCAGAATCAAGATCAGGAAAATCAGGAGGATAAGGAGAACCAGGAAGAAAACAAAGACGAACAAAACAAGGACCAAGAGAATCAAGATAAGTCTGACCAGGACAAAGAAGGGGAACAAGACGAGCAGAAAGACGGGGAAGATCAAGAGAATAAAGACAGCGACCAGGAAAAAGAGGGAGAGGAAAATAAAGAAGGAGAAGGCAAGGACGGAAAGGATCAGAAAGAGCAGGAAATGCAATTGAATCCTGACGATATTTCGCCAGAAGATGCTGCAAGAATCTTAGAAGCTCTCGACAAAGCTGAAGAAGACCTTCAAGGAAAGTTGAGAAAGAACAAGCAATCCGGCAAACCGAGGAAAATTGAAAAAGATTGGTGATTATGGCTAGAGAAAAATACATCCATTTCTTGGGCGGAATGATGACCTTGGTTTTACTTTTAGCACTTGGCGGTTCATCGCAAGCGCAAACAGCCGAATTCAAAGCTAATGTGAGTAAAACCTCTGTTGCGGCCAATGAGACATTTCAATATTCCCTAACCCTAGTCAATTTAAACGGCAACATCATCCCTCCTGATTTTGGTGAATTGGAAGTTGTTGGCGGTCCGAGTACTGGTAAAACTGTACGAATTGTAAACGGAAGTAGAAACTCGGAATACCGCGAAACATGGGCAATACGAGCCCCGAAAAAAGGGAATTACACCATTCCATCAGGAATTGCAGTCGTCAATGGCAAAAAGATAGCATCCAACAGTATAAACATTCAAGTGGCTGATGGTCCAAAGGCAAGCACTGGTTTAAACAGCAATGCCAATATGTTGGTAGATGTGGAGCTCTCCCAGCGTTCAGCCTATGTAGGAGAACAAATTATAGCGGTCTATAAACTCTATTCTAAGTTGCCCGATTTGCGGTTTGAGTCCATCGAATACCCGCCAATGAATGGGTTTTGGACGGAGACTATGGAAGAAACCATGTTGCAGTGGGAAAATCAATATGCCAACATCAACGGGGCGCAGTATCGTGTGGCAACGCTAAAAACAGAGATTCTCTATCCCCAGCATGCAGGATCAGTAGTTATAGAACCTGTAAAGCTTGAAGCGATGGGCAAGCGTTCATTCTTCGATCGCTACCAAAAACTGATTGCAGAAAGTAGGCCTATTACTTTAGAGGTTAAGGCTCTACCGAACAATGCTGAGGGGAAAAACATCGGCACTTTTGAGCAACTTGGAATTCAAGCCGATTTAGACCGAAATACTTTACCGGCCAATGAGGCTGCCACCCTGCGAGTTAAGCTAAGTGGGCGAGGGAACTTGAAATTGGTAGATGCTCCAAAATTCGATTTCCCGGCAGATTTAGAAGTATTTGATCCCAAGCGTGACGACAGAATTACTGTGAGTGCTTCTGGAATGAGTGGAAGCAGAACGTTCGAATACGTATTGATTCCGCGGAGTCAAGGCGAATACATAATTCCAGCCACTACCTTTTCCTATTTCGACCCATCCGCAAAAGTATTTAAGAAACTCAGCACTCCAGAGTTCAAACTCAACGTGAGTAAAGGAAGTGGAGCAGCCAACTCCTCCTACACTTACAACAGTAAGACCGACGTGAGTATTTTGAATACCGACATCAGATTCATACAAACCGATGCTTCTACCCTAACGGCAGTGGAGAATAGATTCTTTGGATCAGGGCTGTATTACGGGCTTTCCATACTTCCTTTGTTGGCCTTCAGCTTGGTGTATGTCAGGAAACGGAAAGAGGAAAGTATCAAAAGCAATCCTGCTGATTACCAGAAAAAGCGAGCCGCCAAGTTGGCTCAAAAGCAGTTGGCCACCGCCAAGAAACTAGAAGGAAGCGGAAATAGCAAAGCCTTTTACGGTGAGTTGATTCGGGCCATGCACGATTATTTAGGACATAAATTCGGAATGGAAACCAGCGAACTGAGCGACAAATTGATTCGGGAACGATTGAAAGACAAGATTGGACCAACAGTCTTAGATAATCTGAGCGAATTCCTTAAAGATTGTGAGATGGCGAGATTTGCTGGGCTGGGCATTGAAAATGAGTCGGGAATGATTGCCAAGGCAGAGCAGTTGATTCATGACATTGAAAAAGAATCCAAATGAAAAGAGCACTGGTATTTTTCGGAATGACAGTCCTTATGCATTTAGGACTTTCGGCACAAAGCTTAGAGCAGAATAGAAGCAATTTTGAAGCGGCCAATACGGCTTACCAAGAAGAGCGCTACGCTGATGCTTTGGAATTGTATGGACTGATAGATGATTCTTACCGCAACTTCTCGGTGGAGTTCAATTTGGGCAACACGTATTACAAGCTTGACAGTATTGGCAAGGCTATATTGCATTATGAGCGGGCTAGAAAATTCGATCCAAAAGATGAAAACCTCAAGGTGAATCTTCAATTGGCCAACCAAAAGATTGTCGACAAGATTGAGGCACTTCCCACTTTGGGGGTGAAAGACTTGTGGACCAATATTCGCTCGGTAAATATGCTCAGCACTTGGACCAACCTCAGCCTGATCGCCATTTTCATTGCATTTACCTTCTTCATCTTGGCTTTGATTTTAAGGTCTAAGCAAATCAAGCGGATATTCATTCTCACAGGAGTATTGTTCTTCATTGCCTACACCCTGACTTATTTATTGGCAAGAGCAGTGGTGAATAATGAAGAGCAGAATGAGGCAATAGTGTTATCTCCCAAGGTAGATGTCAAGGGGGCACCATCAGCTCAGGCAATTGATGTTTTCTTGTTACACGAAGGCACCAAGGTAGAAATCCGCAATGAGCAAGACAGCTGGTATGAGGTAAAAATAGCCAACGGCAATGTCGGATGGATTCCCATATCGAGCTGCGAAGGAATATGATTCTGCCTCTTTCACAATTGATTAACTTCGCTGGTCATGATGCAAGGGTTTTATAGGGTTTTTTATTCGAATACTGTCAATCAAGTTTGGCGGTTTATTTTCTATCCATTTAGAAAAATTCTACCAATCTCTCTCAAAGTTCCAGTTCGAGGAATTGTTGATATTCCATTGCTCAATGATCGATTAATCATAGAATCGAATGAGAGCAGCCACCTTTCAAAATTTTTGTATTGGAATGGATGTGAAGCTTTTGAGTACTCCAAGCGTTTTTTCCCTTTAATTCAAAAAGTTAATTGCTTCTTAGATGTAGGTGCGAATTTCGGGTACTACTCCTTGGCCGCAGCTAAGCTCAATCCAAACTGCAAAATCATAGCTTTCGAACCTGGAAACGGTCCTTCACATTTTCTTAAACGAAATATTAAACTAAACAAATTAGAGGCAAATGTCCGCGCTGAGAAACTAGCTGTTAGTGATCGCAAACAGGTTTTAGAATTCACAGAATACTATCATCCAAAATATGCATACCTCGACCTTCAAATGAGTGCTCTTGGAAATTTAGGCACAAAAGAAGTAAATCAACCAGCTCATAAGTACAAGGTAGATTGTATAACCCTTGATGACTACTGCAAAGAACATGCACTTTCACCAGAATTGATTAAAATTGATACCGAGGGCAATGAAACTGCTGTCTTTGCCGGAGCTCAAAGAATTATCAGTACACATAGACCGATGATGTTGGTTGAAGTCTTGAAAGATTATTGTGAAGAGGTTGTAGAAGAATTGTCTAAATCACACGGTTATGGGATTTTTGATATCACAGGGAATGATTTGACTAAAATTGAATCATTTGCCACCCTCAATCACAAGAGAAAAATGGATGTTCTTCTTATACCAAATGAAAAAGCTGATCAAATCCTATCAATAATTCGATAACAAGGCGATGACAAAGAGTTCAATCATATCTTAGGCCCAGAGCGCGTTACATTTGACTTTACCACCAACACAATTTCCCATTAAAACTTAATTTCCTATAATTATTGGTTTCGTCCTCAATTCTTTATCGTAATATTGCAATGATAAGTTAAAGCAATGGGAATAACGAAGGCAAATCTATTTAGCAAAGAGCAAAACGAATTGGCAGGAATTGCCAAGGTACTGGCTCATCCGGCTCGAATAGCAATTATCGAACACTTAATTAAAGCCAATGCCTGTATCAATGGCGACCTGGTGCAAGAGCTAGGATTGGCCCAAGCAACCATCAGTCAGCACCTTAGAGAACTCAAAGAAATAGAGATTATCAGAGGAACGATTGAAGGAAGCTCGATGAGTTATTGCATCAATACAGAAAAATGGAACGATTTAAGAAAATACATCGATGTGTGGTTTTCGAAATACGACTCCCCTTGCTCTAGCGATTGTTGTTAATCATAAAATCTAAGAAGATGAAATTAAACGAATTAAAAAAGGCACTAGAAGCCACAAATACATTGAGCTTTCTATTGCCAAACGGAAATGCCATCCCCGCGCATTTTCATTTAACAGAACTAGGAAAAACAAGCAGAAGCTTTATCGACTGTGGCGGAACATACCGTTCTGAGGTGAAGGCCACTATGCAGTTGTGGGTTGCAGATGACATTGATCACAGATTGAGTCCTGAAAAATGGATTGGAATTATTGATTTGGGGATTCAAAAACTCGACCTGAGCAATGAAGATGTCGAAATCGAATACCAATCAGATACCATTGGACGCTATGAATTGGCATTTGAAAATGGCAATTTCCAACTGAAAGCTATGCAAACCGATTGCCTGGCAAAGGACAATTGCGGTGTTCCTGAAAAGAAAGAAAAACTAAGCTTAGCATCGATTGGTAAAGCTGAAGAAAGTGCTTGTTGTTCTGGCACAGGATGCTGTTAATATGTGTCCTATGTTTGAAATGACCGCAAAGAATGGACTGAGCACAAACTTAGCGACTAGCGTTAGGAAACTACTCTCACAGTCCATACCCAAAGAAAGAAAACTGATTCTAAATCAAATCATTGAATTCGCCAAATTGAAGCGGAGTCAAAGTGAATCTCTGCAATTGGTTTTTATTTGCACCCACAACTCTAGGCGAAGCCAATTGGCAGAGGTGTGGGCGCAAACTGCGGCTAATATCTTTGGGGTAAATGCACGCTGTTCTTCAGGGGGAGTGGAGGTCACGGCTTTCTATCCGATGGCTATTCGGACTCTGGCAGATGCCGGTTTTTTGACTGAATATGAGTCTACCCCTAACCCAATGATTCAAATTAGACAATCGGAGGAGGCAGCACCAATGCTTTGCCGCTCTAAATTGTTCGACGATGTAAGTATTCCCCAATCTGGATTTGCTGCAATCATGACATGCTCAGAAGCTGATGAGAATTGTCCGTTTATTCCAGGTGCTGAGATCCGAATTCCTTTGCGCTATGAAGATCCTAAAATCTTTGACGGGACGGAGTCTGCGGCTTCTGCTTATCGCGAACGATCGGAGCAAATTGGTGCAGAAATGCTCTACCTCTTTAGTAAAATATCAAACTCATAATGTCAACTAAGAAACTAGGATTCCTCAATCAATACCTCAGTCTGTGGATTTTTCTTGCCATGTTGATTGGTGTTTTGATCGGATACTTTATTCCTGAAACTCCTGATTTTATTGATTCATTTAGCAGAGGAAGCACGAATATCCCAATAGCAATTGGATTGATTTTGATGATGTATCCTCCGCTGGCAAAAGTCGACTACAGCCTCTTGCCAAAAGTCTTTAAAAACACCAAGCTGTTGGGCTTATCCTTGTTTTTGAATTGGGTAATCGGGCCATTATTGATGTTCGCCCTAGGTATACTATTTCTTTCCGATCATCCACATTATATGGTTGGATTGATCTTAATCGGATTGGCGAGATGCATCGCTATGGTCTTGGTCTGGAACGATTTAGCCGATGGGGACAAGGAATACGGAGCAGCACTGGTGGCTCTGAACAGTATTTTTCAAGTGTTCACGTACAGCTTTTATGCTTGGCTTTTCATCACTGTCCTCCCGCCCTATTTTGGATTGGAAGGAGCAGTTGTGGACATCTCGATTTCGGCAATCGCAGAAAGTGTTTTCATCTATCTGGGAATTCCATTTTTGGCTGGATATCTAAGTCGAAAAATACTGAGCGCCTGGAAAGGGCGGGAATGGTACGACAACACTTTCATTCCTGCGATTTCACCAATGACTTTGATTGCCCTGCTGTTTACAATCGTTGTCATGTTCTCACTGAAAGGAGAATTAATCGTTGAGATTCCACAAGACGTGATCCTAATCGCAATTCCTCTGGCGATATACTTTGGATTGATGTTTCTCATCAGCTTTTTTATCTCCAAAAAAATGGGTGCAGATTATGCACAATCCACCTCATTGGCATTCACGGCTTCGGGAAATAATTTCGAATTGGCGATTGCAGTCGCGATTGCCGTTTTTGGATTGAGCTCTGGCGAGGCTTTTGTTGGAGTGATTGGCCCATTGGTAGAGGTGCCGGCTTTGATTATTTTGGTGAAGGTAGCCTTGGGATTAAAGGGGAAGTTTCAAAAAACTTAGAGGAAAGAGAAATTGGGTTTGGGCTATTTAATAGGGTAAATCGAATTAGAAAATGGATCACATTAAACGCTTACTTCTTCTTTTGTTAATCAAAGCGAAACTGATTGGATTTTAACTAATTCTGAAGAAGGAAAACTAGTGAGATAGTGCTAATAAGTCCCAGTAATTATTACCTACCATTCAATCAAGCTGAATTCCTATTGGTATTATTTCTCTTGCAGCTTATGCCAAATGGTAATCGTTGTCTAAAACCCAACATGATCATTCGGATTGGTTTGAATTCTTTGCATGGAATAGTTGTAAATCTTAATGAGTAGCAAATCAATTGCATCACACCGGAATACAATTTCAATGTTGAACTTTTCTAGCCAAAACTGTTTTATTCATGTTGAATGCAATATTGATGAAATATGATTTACGGAAACAATCATAATGACAAAAAGCTAAAGGCTGAAATTAATGAACTAGTAGGACAGCCATTCGGATTTTTAGAACGATTGAAATTGGGAGGCAATGGATCTCCTCGCATAGGCATTGTCGATCTCAGTCCCGCGTTAAAAGAGAAATTTGGAGAAAGCTCCGAAAGGAAATTTATAAATATTGAGTTAAGAGATAAAGGGATTTTGGTCTATTTCAGAAATCATGTCAATAATTACGTTTGGCCCATTCCTTTCTATCATCTTAGTATTTTTCAAAGCGGAACTTTTAATCTTCATGCTCACGGGCTGTTTCTAAAGCTCGATACAAATGCATCTAAAGATAAATTTATTGGAAAAATGATGGATGCTAAAACGGCATACGGCAAGAAGTTTAGCAATCAATTGGGCGAAGTCAATCAAGATTTATCGTAATCAGAAAGAGCGTTATAAGTAATCGCCCCTCCTGAAATCATTTCAGTTCTACACTTAGAAAGCTAATCTCTGAGAGAGTGGCAGATAGTAAAAATCCGCTTCGAGAGAGAGCCGCATTCTTTTAGCACTTGTATCAAACAGGTGTCATATTCCCTTAGTTGAAAATAAATACTCAGTGCTAGATACTAAGATGGAGATCTAACCTTTAATCCAAACAATTGCCCTGCGTAACTTCCATTCTTTTATGGATTCACTTTTAACAACTGCTCTACATATCTGATTTCATCTGTCCCCAATTTGAAAACATAAACCCCAGCTGCTAACCCACTGAGATTAATATCTAGGGTGTTGTTCGGACAATAGCCCGACATAACTTCTTTCCCCTCTAGAGTGAGAATAGAATAGCGCGGATTCTTGCCTTGAAGCAGTGTTGGGATTTTAACCTGAAGGTTTTTAATTGCCGGATTAGGCATCATCACCAATCCTTCTGTATTCAGAGCATTGATACTGTTGTTGAGATCACTTTGTTGAATATAGATTGTTCTGGTATCATTGACATTATCGTTGTTCTGAACAACAATATTCCCCTCACGAGGCTCGCCTGTATTCTCTTCAACATTCAAATCGACGGAGCCGTAATTTGAACCTGGAGATCCGAGTCCAACTGGCGCCCAAGCAGGAGAGCTGCTCACTGTCCAATTCAATATTCCAGCACCGATATTTCCAACTCCAAACTGGGCAAGCTGTCCATCGTTTGTAAGTAATAGTGAATCTGTACTCACAATCATCAAGGGAAGACCTGTGTTGCCGAATTCAATTTCGACATCCTCCGTTTCGGGATCATTGTCAGTTTCTGTGATAATAACTCCATCTAAATAATCCCCAATAAAGCGAGGTATGATTATTTGAGTGATTCCCTCTCCGATTGGAATATTACTTACCTCTGTGGTGTGCATCTCCCCGTCAGCCTCGAACACTTCCAAAACTACGTTGTAATTGGTGTTCGTCCCGTCATTACTGATGTACAATCCATCGTCAATAAACTCAAGACTAACGCTTTGATCGGGATCTAAATCGAGGTCGTTGATTTCAAAATGATATTCGCTGCCTCCAACTTGGGTAATAACCTCTCCGAAAATGGGAGTTGCTGCCCCACTTTGATTGACATAAGAAAGCTCGCTTCCATTTAAAATGAGTTTATCGTCATCAGCTAATTCACTTTCATACCGGTGAAACATGATGATGCTCTCCCCATCTATCACTCCCCCAGTGAAATAAGCATCTTCTTCAGATTCTGTAGTCACAATTTCGTAGCTACCAACCGGAAGTATGAACTGATTGAGGGTTTGAGCTTGTCCTCCGTATTTCAACCAAGGCTGAGCTCCAGCAATTGTATTGGTTATCTCACTGCCATTCACGGTGATTTCTCCGCCTTCACCAACGATATTCAACAGATTGTTTCCGAGGCTAAAAATCCGTGGATCTCCTTCATCGCGATTGCCGGCTTCTGCTAAAACATCATTGGAGTGATGGTCGTGAGCTTCTTGAGGCAATTCACCGGTAAATCCAGGTGTTAGTTGAGGTTCATAGATTTCTTGCACCAACATAAGCTTCATTCCATACGTTTCCTCTGAGGTGGTCTCTTCGCCGAATTGTGTTGTATAGAACGAGAGGTTTTCATCGTAACGAATATCAAAGGAGGAATCGTAAGATCCGGGAGCATTCGGATCATAATAAAACAATTTGTACTCGTTCAATCCTTGGGGGACCATTGCATAAGGAAAAACTGCGTGTCCGAATAATCCTGCACTGATATGTAGGCTGAAAGCAACGATAGGCATTTCAGATTCTGCAAGAAAAATGGTTTTCAGATCGTTTAATAATTCATGTGGTAATTTTGTGTTTGCCGCGGCATTCAGCGAAGTGTATGTCTGACTAGATTGCGCCGCCATACCTTCATGAGCTGCATTCTTTAAAATATCAGAGTCCCCTAAGTTGAAAATATCCTGTAGGAAAGCTTCATCCCCATCCTCATTAAATTTACTATTTAACAATTCAGGATATTGCCATGAGGCACCTGCATTTGCTGCCATCCCAAAACAAGCTCCTCCAAAATTTTCTGCACGATTGATTTTCCAAGAGTTGAATGCTGATGGACGCATTATTGGCGTGTCATAAAAAACACCATCGTGATTCACATTGTAATAGCAAGACTGCAATGACATAACATTTACAAAGCTGGTCCATGGCGGATAACTTTGTGGTGGAAACAAATTACCAGGCGATATTTCTGGAAATTCAAGGCTATATCCAGCATCAACAAAGCTAGGATCATAGAGATAGTAGTTTTCATATTCATCCCAATTCAAATCCCACAAATCTTCATAAGAATTTGTAAAAGCATGGCCGTCAACATTCAAATCAAAATCTGTACTTATCGCGAAGTCAGCGAAACCATGAATAATTCCATCACCGTCAGAATAGTATCCTACAATATGGTTGCTATCATTGATATCCAGTCCATGAATCTCCGTTGAACCGGGAATTAGCTTTTCGAGTCCTGTCCATCCGAGAGGATCATTGAAGTCATAGACGTGACAATTGTCAGAAAGCACGAAGTCCAGGACTGCTTTCCCACTTCCATTTGCTCCCATCAATCGGGTTTTGTGAACCGTAGGCACTTCAGGATCTCCCAAGTCTACACTTTCTAAATATCCAAAATCAGGATGGTATCGGAAGCTGTAATAGTTGGCTCCATCTATATAGTATCCAGTAATTCTTCCGGAGTTATCGATGCTATGCCCCCCATAAGTAGGAGCTGGTGATCCTGAGATTAAATAATTTTGAGTGTTTAAACCTGTATCCGGGTCCCAAATGAAAAATCTTCGGTTCGCTGCAGATTTTAAATCACCAGAAATTTGACCGTTGTCATTGATATCATGAGGATTGGTGAATTCATAGCCATCCAAATCGCTAATGTCAGTTCTGGTGTCTGTGAAAGGATCATAAATAAATGTATGATAATCATTCGCTGCACCGGATGGATTGTATCTACCAACCACTTGATTGCTAATGTTAATTCCACCGAACCAGGTGTCTTGTTCGTCTATTCGAATGGCAAATGTTTCAAGCCCAATGCGGATAAATCCTGAATAATTCCCTTCAGAATCGCGGTAGTACCCACAAAAATTGTCGTCGTTGTTAATTCCGGTAACATAGGTTTCTGTAGCTCCAGGAACATCAAGCGTAAACTGAGCTTCTACAGGAAAAGTCAGAAGTAGGGAGAGGCCTAGACAGAGTAGTTGAATGAGTTTCATAATGAATAGCAGTTCTAGTTTAACAAGGTGAATATATGAAATCGTCGATGAATTCCACAAGTCCATCGCTTATTATTCAAGACGTTAAGTTGGAATAACCAGCCTGGGTATTAAACACAATTCCTGTCAACCCTTTTAAAATTAGGCAAAGCAATACCAAGAGCTACATTTAAACGGAAGTAAACGTCTACCGCACGACTAATTTCTGAGGATTCCAGATCTTGAGAACGGGGAGGGGTTGGAGTACTCCCTCTTATTATTCACCTGAATATCTCAAATTAAATATCCTACAGCATAAAACAGCTTGGTAAAACTTTTCTGGTCTTATATCTAAGTATTGTCCCAAACTTGCTCTTAATCATCAAGTAATGTATCTTCATTTTCATAAACCCCAAAACAAAGAACGATGCACCCTATTCTTAGAAATATTTTAGCAGTTATAGCTGGCTGGTTTGGAGGCAGCACAATCAACATGGCATTGGTAAGTCTGGGATATAAATTTTTCCCATTAGAGGGTGTAGACACCAATGACATGGAAGCATTGGCAGCTGTTATTCCTACCTTGGAATCTGAGCATTTCATTTTCCCATTTCTTGCCCATGCACTTGGAACTTTAGTCGGAGCGATGCTTGCTGCCTTAATTGCTGCAAATCACAAAATGAAATTCGCCTTGGTAATAGGGGGTGTTTTTCTACTTGGAGGAATCGCTACCAACTACATGATTCCTGGGCCAACTTGGTTCGCTGTGCTTGATATTGTTGTAGCATATATTCCTATGGCTTGGATAGGCGGTAAATTGGGGATTGGATTTTCGAAGAGCAAAGCGGCAGCATAGAATTAAATTCAAGAGCTTTTTTCTTTCAATGTGATTTCTTCAAGGAGGAGTGCTAGCTTTGTCTTTACCCAAGTTCACAAATCGTATCAAAGCAACTGAAATCCATATTGTTCCCCAGCAGGATACTCCGATTCGCCTACAGGAATATGGAGCTGGAATATTTAATCTGATTTCGACTAAATCCGCATTAAAAAAGGCCATTAAGAAACAGTTGATTTCAGTAAATGGTGCAATTGCAAGCACAGCGACACTAATTCATGGAGGAGAAGAAATTTCTTTATTCATTCCTGAAGAAAATACCGCTACGAGAAAACTGATATTTCCTTTAAAAGTCATTTATGAGGATGAGTACTTAGCGGCAATCCATAAGCCAGCAGGGATTTTAGTTAGTGGAAATAGTTTTAAGACTATTGCAAATGCATTGAGTCAGAACCTTGAAGTCAGTCCCTTGGCTGACGCTACCCTTCCTCAGCCAGTTCATAGACTCGACTTCGCCACTACAGGTATTCTTCTTGTTGGAAAAACAAGCAGTAGCATTCACGCCCTCAACAAACTTTTCGAAGACAAGGAAATAAAAAAGACTTATGATGCAGTCTGTATTGGAAAAATCAACTCTGATGGGCTTATGAACTCCAATATTGATGGGAAGCCCGCTCGTGCATTCTATAAGATCATAGAAAGTAAAAGTTCAAATCGATTTGAATATTTAAATTTACTTAAACTCTATCCAGAAACTGGACGTCGCCATCAATTGCGAATTCAACTCTCCGAAATTGGCAACCCAATTCTAGGGGACAAGGACTATGGAATTGAAAATCTCATTTTACAAGGCAAAGGAATGTATCTTCACGCCTATTCCTTAGAATTCGAACATCCATTTACAAAAGAGAAAATGCTTTTGATAGCTGAGACACCATCTAAGTTTAAGAAACTATTCAATTAACCCGACTTCAATCAATCCGACTGAAGCAAACACCAATTGGCTTTTGCATCCAAAGAACCCTTTTAACGCAGACTATGACTTTGACAAGCTCATGCAAGATTATCCTCCCTTGGATGAATTTGTATTTGTCAATCAATACGGGACATCGACCATTAAATTCGCAGACAAGCGTGCTGTAAAAGCCCTGAACACTGCCCTGCTTAAATCTCATTACGGCATTGACTGGGACATTCCAGAAGGAAATCTTTGTCCACCTGTACCTGGTAGACTGGATTATTTACTCCACTTAGCAGATTTAATTCCTGGGACTGAACTTTCTATTCTCGATATTGGAACCGGTGCAAACCTCATCTATCCGATTTTGGCCAGCAGTCAGTTCAATTGGAAATGTGTTGCTAGTGAGGCGGATAAAGTCGCTTTTGAAAATGCTAAAGGAATTGTAGCTAGAAATGCGAATCTCAGCAGTATTGACTTGCGATTCCAAGAGAACAAATCACATATTTTAAATACTATAATTCGCGAATCGGACAGGTTCGATGCTGTAATTTGTAATCCTCCGTTTCATAAAAACGCACAAGATGCTAGTGAAAAGAATGAGCGTAAGCTGAAGAATCTAGGATTAAAAGAAGACGATAATTTAAATTTCGGAGGAAATTCTACTGAGTTGTGGTACCGCGGAGGTGAAGAGGCTTTCATCAAAAAAATGATAGAAGAAAGTCAAGACTTCAAAACACAAGTTAAGTGGTTCACCTCACTGGTATCTAAGAAAGAAAACTTAAAGAACCTCAAGCGAGCTATCAACAAATTAGAAGGCACTGAGTATCGAATCATAGAAATGGGACAAGGAAATAAAATCAGTCGTTTTATTGCTTGGAGGTTTATGAGTTAAGTTTAGCATCTATTGTAAAAAAAGTCATATTCCCTTCATGTCCTAGATTGGAATTCCTCATCTGAGATTCGTAATATTGCAAAGCATTTTGTGAGCGCAATCAATCGGAGGAAGAAATGAGTTGGATGAGATTTGGCAGTTTCTTGATAGTATTACTTTCATCTTTTGGAGTTTTTAGTCAATCGTTCTCTGGGACAGTTCTAGACCAAGAAACGAAAGCCCCTATCCCCTTCGCAAAAGTGTTTTTTATCGAGCTCAAGACGGGAACTTCTTGCGATGAAAATGGAGTATTTCAGATTAAAAACATCAAACAGAGAACTTTACGCGTTCAAATTTCAAGTTTGGGCTACGCCATTTATGAAGAAAGTATCAATCTTACAGCTACCAATGAAAGGACTTTCTACTTAGAACCGAGCCACTTCAATTTAGAAGAAGCCTTGATCTCAGCGACTTCCGGGAGATTACAAGGTGAAAATATTGTCAGTGTCGAGCACAAGAGTATCTCTGAAATCCAACAAAACTCACCGCTTACACTCGCTGAGGCGCTCAGCACCATTCCAGGTATTGACCAAACAACCACTGGCGCTGGAATCGGCAAACCTGTTATCCGTGGATTGTCCGGTAATCGAATTGTGACTTATGCTCAAGGTATAAGAATCGAAAATCAACAATGGGGAGACGAGCATGGCTTGGGAGTTGGTGATGTCGGTATTGAAAGCGTGGAGATCATAAAAGGTCCAGCCTCATTGCTTTACGGCTCCGATGCCTTAGGTGGAGTTTTGTATTTCACGGACGAGCGATATGCAGACCAGAATAGCATAGAAGCATTTGCAAGCTCTAAATTTCATTCGAACACATTAGGCACAGTGAATAATCTAGGATTTAAGATTCACCGCGGACAATTAAAATTCAATCTATTCGGGACATACAGCTCACACGCTGACTACCAGACTCCAAATCTAGACCGAGTTTTCAATACACGGTTTGATGAAAACAACATCAAAGCATCACTTGGATACAACCGTGCCAATTGGATTGCCAATTTGAGATACAGCTACTTAAAAAATAGCTTTGGCATAGTCGAAGATGCTGATTTCGACAGCTCTACCGAAAGGAACTTTATTCTCCCCTTTCAATCGATTGACAATCATAATCTCAGTTTAGAGAATTCCTATTTCATCGGAGAGTCTAAGTTAAATCTAACCCTAGGCTATACGAACAATTACCGAAAGGAATTTGAGGACAGTGAAGAGATTCCTGCTTTGGGATTGAAATTGGAAACTTACACTTATAACCTGAAGTACTATTCTCCACAATTCAATGAGCATATTGACTTTCTTGTTGGAGTACAAGGGATGAATCAAAGCAACAAGAACTCAGGTGAGGAACTCTTGATTCCAAATGCGAACACTACTGATATTGGAGGATTTACAATTCTCAATCTCAATTTCGAAAAGCTAGAATTTCAAGGAGGAATTCGGGCAGATATGAGAGCAATCGACTCGAGGCTAACTGAATCTGAGGAATTAAGTATTCCCGAGTTCAAGAAAAACTATCGAGGCCTTACTTATTCTGGAGGGCTGCTGTACAAGCTGAATCGGAATAAATTCAGAGCTAACATTTCGAGTGGATACCGAGCACCCAATACTTCCGAGCTTCTATCAGATGGCATTCACGAAGGGACATTTCAATATGTACGGGGAAATACCAAGCTTGTAAATGAAAATGCGAATCAGTTGGATTTCAGTTACGATTTTCAAGGAGAACATCTGGATTTATCGTTTAACACATTCTACAACTCCATCCAAAACTACATTTTCCTTTCACCAACTGCAGAAAACATAGACGACACGCCTGTTTTTGAATACCTCCAAACAGACGCCGTTCTATATGGAGGAGAATTTGGCTGGCACTATCATCCCCACAGCATCCACTGGCTTCATTTGGAGAGTAATCTTTCTACTGTCTTGGCTGAAGATCAGGATGGAAATAACCTACCCCTTATTCCTCAATCAAGAATCAACACTACTATTAGCGCTGAAATCAATCAATCTGGAAAGTTTCAATTGAAGAGTCTCTTCATCCAACACATCTTTAAAATGAGACAAGATAATACAGCAGAAAATGAAATCGCTAGCAGAGACTATCAGCTTTTAAACTGTGGATTGACGGCTGAAATTACGACTAAGAATAGTCCAATTGAATTGAATGCTGGTGTAAAAAACGCCTTGAATCGGGACTATATTGATCACTTGAATAGGTTTAAGTCACTAGGCATACCAAATCAAGGTATTAATTTCTATTTCGGAATTAGAATCAGCATTGAGAAATCAATGAAACAGAAATAATCACCACAGTCAAATAAATTCCCGAAATTTAGCATTGATTAGATTTTCCTTTCACGAGAAAGGCGATTTCAAAATCAACATTTCAACCCCTCCTATTCTCACGGTTATGACAAAGATTAAATTAAGCCTACTCGTTATCATATCTTTACTGCTTATTTCTTGCGAAGAAGACTACCAATTGAGCTCTGTCAATCCAAATAATTGGGATAAGAGGATAGTGAAATTATCTCCAAAAGACAGCCTAGAGACCGGAACTACTTACCTTTCAGTTTACTCTCAAATTTACAGTCAAACCGAGCATAGAACGCATAATTTGACTGTCACAATCAGCATGAGGAATACGAACAAGAAAGATTCGGTATTCATTCAGAATGCAGAGTATTTCCATACTGACGGCACTTCAATTCGCCGGTATTTTGATAAAAGTATCTTCATCGCACCCATGGAAACGATTGAAATTATCATAGACGAATTGGATCAAGAAGGAGGCACGGGAGCGAACTTTCTATTTGATTGGATGATTAGACCAGGCACCCACGAACCGTTTTTCGAAGGAGTTATGATTTCTACTTACGGTCAGCAAGGACTCTCCTTCACCACAGAAGGTAAAAGAATAGAATAAAATGACTCAAGAGATTCTCACTAAAATTCTATTTCTAATTGCAGTGCTCGACCCAATTGGATCCGTGCCTGTTTATCTAGAAGCGACTAAAAACTTTGATCTTAAGCACAAGCGGAAAATTGCCATCAGGGCTTCGATTGTGGCCTTCTTCATCTTACTTTTCTTCATAGTCGTTGGTCAAATCATTTTGGAGGGAATGCAAGTTTCCTTAGATGCTTTTCAAATTTCTGGTGGGGTAATCCTATTTCTATTTGCGTTGACAATGATTTTCGGAGAGGGAAAGCCCGAATATGAAAAGAGTCATATTTCGGACTACAAGCACGTTACCATTTTCCCAGTTGCGATTCCATCCATTGCATCACCTGGAGCAATTATGGCAGTAGTGTTAATGACCGATAATCATCTCTACACTATCCGCGAGCAGAGTATAACCACAGCTTTGGTGCTTTTAGTCATTCTGCTCACCATGATCCTCCTGCTCAGTGCCAATATGGTGCAAAAGAGAATTGGAGAATATGGAATTACCATGATTAGTAAAATAATGGGGCTAATTTTGGCTTCTTATGCAGTGCAAAGTATACTTACGGGACTGAGAGATTTCTTCGCTTCCTAATTTAATTATTAATTTTATTCGATAAAATATGTCAATTAAAATCATATTTTCAATATCACTTTTGTTCTTTGCACTATTCATTCAGGTTGATCTAAGTGCTCAGTCGTCCCCTGTTGTGAACTACAATTCAAAGGCAAAGCTCACCATTGACGGTGTTGACCTGGTTAAAAACTCAGCAATATCAGCTATGACTGAACACTTGGGGGAAGTGAGTAAAAAAGTTGATTACCCGAACGGCGAAGCGAGTTACTTCTATGAAGACCTTGGAATCGTATTCTTCACTTTAGAAGATGAGATAAAAGGATTGGGTATTAATTTCAATTGGGATGGTGATGAGAAGTTCCCTGAAACTTCTTTTACCGGCGCTCTCAACATAGGCGAAGCATTGATCACTAAAGAAGCAATTGGCGCGACAATAACTTCGATTCAAGATGTTGAAATGATGTGTCCTATCCCCATCATGTGCGCATCAGCGAACAGAAAAGCAAAAGTTGTTTGCACTGTGGCTTTTGAAGAAGAGAAGATTTCGCAAGTTGCTTTCATCATCCAATAACAAACCAATCTACTTTGCTTTTATCTTGATGATTCTCTTTCGATACAAGTCTAAAGCTTCCTTCAATAGCACTCTAATTTCATCAATTCTCAGGTCCACATTTGGATTGACCCTATAAATCTTCATTCTAGAGCGGTTTCCTACTTCCAATTTAGGGTGATGTAGATGCCCGCCTTCAACGAAGAGGATGTAAGGTTCAGTTGATTTCTTATCTACCCAGAGGTAACAGAACATTTTCTCCCTATAACAAAAGCAAGGCATTCCGTATTTCACTGTCTCAGTGACTTTTTCGTCTTGATCTAGGATGAGCTTCTTCAATGCCAATAGACAGCTTTGATTAGGCTCTGATTGATTGAGGTAGAAGCTGGAGTTGGAGTTCATAATAGCATGCTGATAGGCGTGAAGGACTTAGCAAAATAATTTGAGACTCTACTTTAACCACCGACGTTGTTCAATGAAAGATGTTAAACAGCCACTTTCAATTTACAAATAATGATACTATCGCAGGCTTTCAGGCAAAAATAAAAAAACCCTACCGAATAGGCAGGGTTAAAGGTTTTCACCTACGGCTTATAGCCTTACTGTGATAAGAAGATAAACGGTAATTTTTTCTTCATGTCAAATGTATAAAATTTCTTGTGTATATTCCTGTGGCAATTAAATTTAAAAAATGAAAACACTTGCATTTGACTTAGGTACTAGTTCAATTGGCTGGGCGTATGTAGATGAGGATAAATCTGCCATTATCGGGATGGGGGTAAGAATTTTTCCCGAGGGCGTAGTTGATTTAGGAAAAGGAGATCGTGAATTATCAAAAAATGCGCAAAGACGCATGGCAAGACAGGTTCGCCGTCAGCATTATAGAAAAGTAATGCGAAAACAAAGATTGTTGAAAGCTCTTATGAGGTACGACATGACTCCCTTTACAATAGAAGACATTACACTTTGGGATCTTCAAAAGGAAATTCCGCAGCGACATGAACTCAACGAATGGTTTAAATTAAACCCGTATGAATTGAGGGCAAAGGCTTTGCTCGAAGAATTAAGTCTTATGGAGTTAGGACGAGTTTTTTATCATCTTAACCAAAGAAGAGGCTATATAAGTAACAGTCGAAATGCGGGCAGTGAAAAAGAAGATGGAGTACTTCAAGAGGGTGACTCGAAAACAGGAAAGACTGGCATGAATGAAACTAGAGATGCTATGAATTCTGGAACATTGGGAACTTATCTCAATAGTATTCATCCAAAAGTTGGTGAAAGTTTCACAAGTGGTTTACCGAGAATAAGGAACAGGTACACAGACAGAAACATGTACACTGATGAGTTCGATGCGATTTATACCAGTCAACAAAAGTTTCATCCTGTGGTTTTGGATGAAAAATTGCGTCAGGTGCTTGGAGGAAGACTAAAAGAAGGAAGTTCTATTGAGGGAGTACTATTCTTTCAAAGACCTTTACGAAGTCAAAAAGGCCTTATAGGAAAATGCACTTTTGAACCCAGCAAACCTAAAGCGCACATTAGCTGTCTTGAATTTCAAGAAGCGCGCGTTTTACAATTTGTGAATACGATTGAATGCAATGGAGAAAAACTTAATGAATCGGAAAAGAATCAAGTCACCGAGTTTTTAATATGCAAAGTGAAAGTTAAATTTTCTGAGATCAAGAAATTGCTCAAGAAAGTAAGTTCATCAGAGAACTTTAATTATGAAGACGACCATCAAGTTGTGGGCTCTGAAGTCATCAAGACTTTAAGTTCAAAGAATTACTTCGGTAAAAAATGGTTTGACTTTAATGATAAAGAAAAGGAAGACATTTGGCATGTCCTGTATTTCTTTGATGATAAAACGAAATTGCAGCAACATGCCATCGTCAAATGGGGGCTTTCTGAAGAAAATGCTCTAATACTCTCGAAATACCGGCTGCCTAGTAATTATGCTTCGTTAAGTAGGAAGGCTCTCCGAAATATTCTGCCTTTTCTGAGATTGGGATTAACCTATGATTTAGCTGTGGTTCTTGGCGGAGTTAAAAATGCATTTGGAAGTAAATGGGATGATCTTTCAGAAGATAAGTTGCAATTCATCATCGACACCACAATAGACATTGCACGCTCTGGCTCCAAAGGAGGATTTATAGATCTGCTAAAGAGTTTTTTAACAGACGAATTCAAATTAACAGACAAAGAGCTCACTAAACTATACCATCATAGTCAAACTAAAACGACAGGAGATATTCTCGATAAACTTCCAGTTGGCAAAGAAGCTGATAAGGAAATTATGTCAATTAGAAATCCAGTTGTAGTGCAAGCATTGTTTGAATTGAGGAAAGTGTATAATTCTGTAACAGGTGACTTCGGTAAACCTGATATGGTCAAGGTTGAATTAGCTAGAGATTTGAAATCCTCTCGCGACCAGAGGTATAAGATTAGAAGAGAAAACCAGGCCATTGAATCCATGCATGACAGAATAAAAGATGAGCTTCGAGCGAACAACATTCAGATAAATCATGAAAGCATATTGAAATATCGCCTTTGGGAGGAGTGTCAACACACATGTCCTTATACTGGAAAACAAATTGGACTCACTCAACTCTACTCTGGCGAAGTTCAAATTGAGCATATCTTTCCATGGAGCAGAAGTTTAGATGACAGCTTTAACAACAAGACTTTATGTTTTGCCAAATTCAATTTAGAAAAAGGAAATAAAACACCTTTTGAATACTACTCTTCACTTGATGAGCAAAGTTGGATTGAAGTTAAAAACAGAGCTCTTAAGTTATTTCACACCAGCAAAGAATTTCCAAAACGATACAACAAATTCAAACGTTTCGTCCAAGAGTCCTTTGACGATGATTTAGCATCAAGACATTTGAATGACACGCGCTATATTAGTTTAGAAGCAAAATCATTGCTTGAAAAGGTGGCACCAAAAGTTATGGTCGCTCCTGGAACACTGACAGCAAAGTTGAGACACATGTGGGGATTGAATAATGTGTTATCGGATGATAATCTTAAAAATCGAGAAGATCATCGCCATCATGCCATTGATGCGCTAGTTCTAGCCTGTTTTAAACCACAGCAACTAAACGTAATCTCACGACACAACAGATATAGAGCAAGTGAAGAAGATACTCCACAATTTAAAGAGCCATGGAAAAATTTTCATACTGAAACAACTCAAGCAGTGAATGGTATTTTAGTTTCTCACAAGAAGTCTAAAAAAACCATTACAAGGAGACTGAATAAGGCTAAGAAGGATTCACAGGTATACGCCAATCTTGGTATAGCCGCCAGAGGACAATTGCATAAAGAGACTATTTTCGGAAAACGCACGAACCCTAACGGAGAGGTAGCTTACCACGTCCGTGTACCGCTTGAGTCAATCACCTCAAAGAACCATATTGACAAAATTGTAGATCAAGGAATTCGCCGACTTATTGAAGAACGAATAGAACAGCTAGGTGGATACGAAGGTTCAAAGTTCGACAAAGTTCCAAATTCTGCTTTTTTCACGTATGATTCAGACAAAAACGAACGGATTCCAATGATTTGGCTCAACAATAGCAACGGAGACAAGGTTCCAGTATATAAAGTTCGGAAATCGGAGAGTATTTCAAATGCTGTTCCATTGAAGGAGGGTAAAAACCAATATGTGAACCCTAGAAATAACCACCATGTTCTTCTATACAAGAATGCTAAAGGTGAAATAGAGGAAGATGTTATTAGTTTTTGGACAGCCGTTGAGCGAAAGAGAAAGGGAGAACAGCTTTACCAAGTTCCTGAAAACACTAGCCTTGTGAGTTCATTAGAAACCAATGAAACATTTCTACTTGGCTTACAAGATGAAAAAGCATTAGCGATGAGCCAACATGCGCTTTTGCCCCACTTGTTCCGTGTACAAAAGATTTCATCTTTTGACTATAATTTTAGACATGTGAACGAAAGTACAATTCTGAATAATGATGAAAGTGCAATGCGCCGGATTCGGAGTTTAGGTGAAGGAAAAGGTGGGTGGCTCACACATAATCCGATTAAAGTAAAAATATCGGCATCCGGTAAAATTGAATTTCTATGAGTTGGTGTTGAATTAATTAAGGCAATCTGTCTGAATATCGTGTTATTATGAAGCGAACCATTCTGTTTAGTCGTCCAGGTCATTTTTCAGGACAAAATGAACAACTGATTGTCAGGTTTCGTGATGATGCTACTGAATTGAGTTTACCTACAGAAGATTTAGCGCTCATAGTCATTGAACATCCTCAATCGAGCCTTACCCAATTCGCCATCACATTACTCGCCAAGTACAATGTTGGGGTCATTTTCTGTGATCAAAAGTATTTACCAGTAGCTTCTTTGTTTTTGTTAGATAGTCATCAAATTCAAAATGAACGGTATCGTGCTCAAGTAAAAATATCAGAACCGACCAAAAAGCAGCTTTGGGCGGAAACCATCAAATACAAAATTGCCAATCAAGCTTCGTTGTTAGAGCAAAGACAAAGCACAAAAGCACCCCGTTTAAGAAGATTAGAACGTGACGTAAAAAGTGGCGATACTACAAATTGTGAAGCACAAGCCGCTAGAATATACTGGTCTGAATTATTCGGCAAATCATTCGCACGCGAACGGAACGGTGTCTGGCCAAATGCGCTGTTGAATTATGGTTACACCATATTACGAGCTACAGCAGCTAGAGCATTAGCAGGCGCTGGGCTTTTACCAACACTGGGAATTCACCACCACAATAGATACAACCACTACCCACTGGCTGACGACCTTATGGAGCCGTTTCGCCCTTTTGTTGATCGTATAGTATTGGAAATTATTTCAGAACGGCCAGAGTTAATTGAATTAGACAAAGCTGCCAAAGCACAGTTGCTTGTATTGCATGCGGTAGATGTTGTAGTGAATAACAATCAGAGCACCTTACTCACCTCTATAAACAGCTCCGCTACAGCCATGGCCCAAAGAATGGAAGGTCAAAAAACACCCTTACCTTATCCAAAGCTATAGTCATATGGCTTTCGAGCGTTTAAACTCATACCGGATTATGTGGCTCTTTGTATTTTTTGATTTACCAACGCAAACCAAGAAACAAAGGAAGCAATATACTTTGTTCCGCAAAAAATTAAAAGGAGATGGTTTCCGAATGATGCAATACAGTGTTTATATTCGACATTGTGCCAGTGGAGAAAGCGCCGATGTTCATGAAAGAAGAATAAAACGAATCATTCCTCCAAGCGGTCAAATAAGTGTATTGCGCATCACAGACAAGCAATACTCGAATATCATAAACTTTTGGTCAGGGGCAAAAGAATCTCTGCCTCCCAGTCCACAACAACTAGAGCTTTTTTAATTTTTTCGAATGAATTATCCAATATCATCCGGAAATGAAGCATTTTTTCTACTTAGCAATCTTCTGAAAAGCCCTTACCACAAGGCTTTGGAAAATTGCCAATATCGTAAATACCGTTTAGTCTTCAAATCACAGCAGCTTTTACGCTATCATGAATATCATCCGAATATCGTAAATACCGTTTAGTCTTCAAATCACAGCTGATATGACATTGGAGTACAATGCAATTCAAATATCGTAAATACCGTTTAGTCTTCAAATCACAGCTGTACTAGCCGCATAGCGTCAACGACAGCAATATCGTAAATACCGTTTAGTCTTCAAATCACAGCGTCTGGGTGTGGTTACCTGTGTTGCTAACAATATCGTAAATACCGTTTAGTCTTCAAATCACAGCAATAACAGCTGAAAGGGAATCAAAAAGAGAAATATCGTAAATACCGTTTAGTCTTCAAATCACAGCAGTCCAAGTGATGAAGAAGTGAGTGATATGAATATCGTAAATACCGTTTAGTCTTCAAATCACAGCCTGAAGAGTTGAGGTTGGACGGCCCGGAGTAATATCGTAAATACCGTTTAGTCTTCAAATCACAGCTTACAGCCAATCACCACCGACTAACCCGATAATATCGTAAATACCGTTTAGTCTTCAAATCACAGCGTCCAGTGCTTTTTTCACATTCCCCAGGGAAATATCGTAAATACCGTTTAGTCTTCAAATCACAGCAACAAGTTTTTCATAGACGAATCCATTGTAAATATCGTAAATACCGTTTAGTCTTCAAATCACAGCTGCCCTTTTTTTTATCCCGAATTTGAAATTAATATCGTAAATACCGTTTAGTCTTCAAATCACAGCCCGCCGCCAGCCTCACAATCATTCCCTTGGAATATCGTAAATACCGTTTAGTCTTCAAATCACAGCAAGATTGATTTCTTCACCGATAAAGATGTAATATCGTAAATACCGTTTAGTCTTCAAATCACAGCTATGGAAGGTTCCATTCCATCGACCACCCGAATATCGTAAATACCGTTTAGTCTTCAAATCACAGCTGGTGGTTGTTCCTTTTCTTCCAACGCTGGAATATCGTAAATACCGTTTAGTCTTCAAATCACAGCCAAGCGGAACAAGCTCAGGAGGAACAGTTAAATATCGTAAATACCGTTTAGTCTTCAAATCACAGCCCCAATAGATATCTGGATTCCTTCGCTGGTAATATCGTAAATACCGTTTAGTCTTCAAATCACAGCTAGAGCAAATAAGATTTCATATTTCATTAAATATCGTAAATACCGTTTAGTCTTCAAATCACAGCAATATAAGCTTGAGGCAAGTGAGGGTTATCAATATCGTAAATACCGTTTAGTCTTCAAATCACAGCGGGTACTTGTGAGCTTGGGCTTTTTCTTTTAATATCGTAAATACCGTTTAGTCTTCAAATCACAGCATAAAATTCAAACATCGCGTCTGCCTTCAAAATATCGTAAATACCGTTTAGTCTTCAAATCACAGCAGGTATAATGCCACCAATGTTTTAGCCATCAATATCGCAAATACCGTTTAGTCTTCAATTTACAGCTGACGATTCAAATCGATAGCGA
>Ga0222689_1000112_pt1 | contig 43798 bp, 37 predicted proteins | sample AntAcemetage1231_FD_179838 | JGI IMG/M metagenome (GOLD analysis project Ga0222689, IMG submission 179838) | Saline water microbial communities from Ace Lake, Antarctica - #1231 | ecosystem: Environmental > Aquatic > Non-marine Saline and Alkaline > Saline | place: Antarctica: Ace Lake...
CCTGAAATTGAGATGGAGCTTCTCAACCTTTTAGGCATTAGAGCAGGAGTTGCTGCCACTCACATTCAATTCATGAATGAGTTGAGAGATATGACAGAGAAAATGCTTTCCGTTCTCAAAGACTCTAGGCAATAAAATACTTGCGCTATTCCTTTGCAGAAGTTGAAACCAATCCAAAACTCAGTTCCCAATAATCAAGCTGGAGGATCTAGACGCTTCTCCAGCGTTCAAGATTAGAATGTAAGATCCAGCAGGAAGAGCTTGAAGGTCTAGTATAGCAGTGCTAGCTCCAGAACTAAAATTGAGTATTTCCCGATGCACTTGTTTTCCATTTAAATCAAAGATTTCCAGTCTAGCTCTGAAGTTTTGTTTTGCATTAGAGATTTGAATAGACACTAATCCATCTGAAGGATTTGGAAAAACACTCATTTCTCCAGGAAAATTGTGGTGATGCTCATCTATTCCCAAAACAATCGAAAGGTCGGCAGAGTCAGACGATGCATGGATAGGCACCGCCAATTCAGCCAATGTTGCAACAGTCGCTTTCACCACATTCTTCATGAATTCAAAATTGAGCGTTCCAATAGAATCGCCCGGAGTGTGATAATTGTCGTTTCTAAAATCAGCGGCATCTGTGAGCATCAAAGCCTCCATATCGGCATCCCAAAATCGAGCATGGTCGCTTCTTCGGAAATCGGGAGTCATAGTTCCTGTTCCAGGCACAGACAGAGAAATGAGGCGCAATTCTGGAACAAATTCAGCAGATGCGCTGAGATATGCAGAGAGTAGCGGGTTGGAGTCGACATTGCCTACTACAGTTAAGAAATTTCCACGAAAATCATCATCAGCTACCTCTTGAGCTGCTTCCGGGAACAAGAAATCGAATCCAGCAGGTAGAGTTTGGGAATTCTCTTCATCGGAATAATAGCCAATCATTTCAAAATTGAGCACGCCTTGAATATCCTCATAGGGTTTGATACCAGTTTGCACATAGCGGAGACTGCCGACCAATCCCAATTCCTCAGCATCAAAGCCTATGAATCGGATGGAGTGTTCGAAGTTATACTGCGAGAGAATTCGGAGAGCTTCTAATACTCCAGCTACTGCAGACCCGTTGTCATCCGCTGCAGGACTACCTGGAACCCCATCGAAATGTCCATCAACAATAAAAGTGATGTCTTCAGCTTTTGCACCCGGCTTGCGGCCGATGATATTCCGCATGTTATTGCCAGAAAAAGTAAAATCGTGTGATTCCGTTTGTAATCCAGCTGTTTCAAATGCGTTTGAGATATACGATCTAACCGTTTCTAAATGTGCTGGCGCAGCTGAATAATGTCGTTCTCCGACCACCGATTCTAAGACACTGAGTAATTCTGATTCATCCACCTGAGCGACCATTTCAGCTATATCGACATCTTGGCTGTCTGATGCATAAAGTTGAATATGTACATCCGTGATTTCAGCACCAAGTTCAGCATAGTTCCACACTAGAGTTAGCTCAACTGCCGGAGAAACTCCTGCATCAACATCTCCAGAAACAAATTCACTTGAGACAGTTTCAAAATAAGTCCCACCATCTATAGAATACTTCAGCCAAATATCACAATCGTCGTTTTCTGTATCATTCAACTGGTAGGTCACAGTGAGTTCTTGTGCAATGTCATCCGCCACAACCGTCAATATTTCAACAGTAGGGATGTCGTTTTGGGCGAAACTGAACAACGAGATAAAGCAGAAAGAAAATACTATTAGGTTTTTCATAGCGGGCATTGATAATTAAGAGTTCAAAGTACTAAGTAAATTCAAAACTGGAAAATGATTTTTAGTTCCCGAGCTTATGCCATATTCTCATTTATTCACATAAAGCATCTAGTGCCATACTTTTAACTAAATTTCGCCCGAAATAAATGCTGCTGAGCAGTGATTATTCAAGGAAAAACTAAACCAAATAATTAATCGATTATGAAAATCAAATTAAGTTTATTTACGCTTGTAGTAGTGTTTATTGCTGCTAGCACAGATATGAACGCACAAGAACTCGGTAAATTCGAGAGTTCAATTACTAAAAAAGTTGGTCCTAAGACAGTTGCTGTTCCTTACACAGATGTAGTTAGCTACCTAGGATATGCTGCAGCTGGTAATGAGGATGAAGAAAAAGAAGGCAAGAAATTCTACTATATCTATGTATGGATTCCTGCTGTAGCTCCAGAACTTGGAGTTCGTATGATGTCTCCAGCTCCAGAAAAAGCACCTAAAAATGCTACTGAAGCTGCTGAATATGTGGCGAATAAGGATTCTAAAGATTTCTTCGATACTTATATCACTCTTGAGCGCTCAAATATCGCAAGCAAGGATGGTATAACAGAAGAAGGTGCTGCAAGCGCAAAATGGACAACTCTTGCTAAGAATGATGACAGTAGCGACATGCCTAAGAATCCAGGCGGACAAGCATATAACTCATTATTGAGATACGAAAGTGAAACAGGTGATCCGTTGAAAGCACTTACTGCAGGTCTATACAGAATTGGATTTACAACTTACAAGAAAGGTGATGTAAATGGAACTTTCGTCGCTGAAGTTGCTTCTCCTGTAAAACTTCCAGGTGTTGCTGTTGCTAAAACAATTCCAGAATTGTTGGAAATGATGGCTAAGTAATCAGCTGAATCTATTCCCATTCTAAAAGCCGTTGGAGTCATTACTTCAGCGGCTTTTCCTAGTTAATACGCCTAGTTTGAACCAATTATATTGGCTGTTTGTAGCATGGTTAACAACCTTTAGAATCAGAAATTTATTTTTAATTATTCCTTTGAAGGAAATAAAACTCACTATCAAATTAAGAAAGACTACCTTTGCCGTTCATATTTAACAAAATAATCATGAGTAACGGTACAGTAAAGTTTTTTAATGATGCAAAAGGATTTGGATTCATCACCCCAGAAGACGGAAGTAAAGATGTGTTCGTTCATGTAAATGGACTAACTATTGAAATAAGAGAAGGTGACAAGGTGAGCTATGACGTTCAAGAAGGACAAAAAGGATTGAACGCTGTGAATGTAAAGATGGCTTAATCTTAGTCCGATTAAAATATTAAAAGCTCTTTCTTCATTGAAAGAGCTTTTTTTTTGTCCAAAGAATTTGAAATGAGCGAAACTACCATCCTATTAGATTAGAGTGACAAATACTTTCTTTTGACTCTGGATTCCAGACACTTACTATTTTCCAGTCAAATGAAAATTTATCCAAATAATAGGAATAGCTTTGCAGCCCAATTTGAAACACTAGTTTATGAAGCGTATCAATGAATACAAGAAGTTGTTCAATGTAGAGTCTACTATCGATCTCAAAGAGCTGAAGATCACTTACAGAGCTTTAATCAAAGAATGGCATCCTGATAAGTTTCAAGACGAAGCGAAAATAGAAGAGGCTGGAATTAGAAGTCAGCAAATTATTGATGCCTTTCATTTCTTGACGAGTATTGCTCCTGAAACAAAAGAGGCTAATCTCGCTGAATATACCGTAACTACCTCTGAAGCAAAAATTTCGGATTTCAAGCACAAAGGATTGGTTCTAGAAATCTCCTTTTCTGATGGGACAACCTATGAATACTTTGGAGTGAACAAGCAGCTTTATGCCAAGTTGGTGAACAGCGACAAACAATTCAGGTTTGCTAAACGAAACATTTTCAACTCCTTCCTTTACAGAAAATCTAAGCGAGACGCTGTTCTAGTTTAGACTGAAGCAGTTAGTTCATAGAATGCGACAATAGGTTAAATCGCTTTCTTGAGATTGAATAAATAAAGAGTCCCGAACTAGATAGAGCAATCAATCTAGTTCGGGACTCTTTTCAATGGTGCAATTTTAATCTTGTTCGTCCAGCGATTCGCTGGTTGTATGAACAAAGAGTGTTATTTCAATACCCGCAATCGCTTGGTCAAAATCTCGTCCTGGCTTTGAATTTGAAGTAGGTACAGTCCAGAATTAATTCCAGAAAGTTCTATTTCAAGCTGCTCTCTCCCAACTGAGGTTTGAGTGCTTACCTTCTTCACCAACTTACCACTCAAATCATAGATTTCTGCGTGCAACATATCTGAACTTGGAGAAGTGTAACTTATAGTGACATTATCAATAGCCGGATTTGGATAAATCGAAGAAATCGAAAAATTAGCTTCAGTATTTTCTTGAACACTAGAAGTGGAGTTCTCAATCGCAAAATTGTCCAAAACAAAGCTGGATCCTTCACTTGGAATGCCTGTATCTAGATTCGAGATGGTTGCCGAAATGAACATACTTGCAGTTCCTGAACTGAAATAATTGATCGGAATCTCTCCCAAAGTAAACGTGGTGGCCGCCTCTTGGAAATAAGTAAATCCAAGACCCGTCTGGATTCCTTCAGAATCATAAGTAATAATGGTCATAAATAGCACATCATTGCCAACTGGATTGAACTTGAATTGAAAAGAAGCCGAAGGGTATTCTTCATCAATTGGAAAGCCTATTTCATCTTCAGTATAAGTGACTATTGAGGGAACCAAAGTAACTCCTAAGCCTCCGTCAAATATCACAGTACCTGAAACTGCAGAACCAGTTACACCAGGTACTTGTGCAATAATTCCATTTCCAGAGTCAGCGTTTGTACTCCAATTGGCAGGTTCACCATCTCCCCAAATTTCGAAATTTCCATTAGGTACAGGAGGCTGAGCGAATGCTATTGTAGATACTAGGCCAGACAATAAGAGAATAAGTAATCGTGTTTTCATACAGTAAGTTTTAATTTGTTTTCAGTTCAATCTCGACAAAGAATATGTTTAGATTGTAGGTATAAATGTACGGTAAAATGAAAAAGTTTTTAATAGGATTTTTGGCTTTAATTGCAATAATTTACCTTTTAAACCCTGGATTAGGAGTTTTTGAGTTTCTCCCAGATAACATACCATTTTTGGGCAATGTGGATGAAACTCTAGCCGCCTATGTTCTATTTAGCGCCTTTCAATACTTCAGAGGAAAGAAGATCGGGTTATTTGGAGATGATGCTCCAGCAGTCTCACTGAAAAAGTAAATCCTATTCAGCTTTAGGATTTATCATGATTTGATACCCAAATACAAAGTTCAATTGAGCAAAGAAAAATTGCTGTGAGGCTCGGTCATTATCATCTGGAGTGGTCAGAATATCAGGCATGTTGATGAATCCACCTTTTGAGTTTCCCTGAATAAAAAAGTTCTCAAAGAGTTCAAATCTCAAGCCTCCATGCAAATCAAATCCGTATCCCGCCAAATGAAACTCGTCATTCCGCTCTTTTTGCATGATTCGTGCATTGGTTTTTGGATATAAAACCCCAGCACCCACGCCAAATACAGAATAAACGTTTAATCCCCTGCCGTTTTCACCCAAGCACTTAAAAAGCAAATCATGCCTTGCCACAGCTGAATTTACATAGTTCAATCCATCCGTGTGCTCGAAGGAAAGAAAGCTATATGTCAATAAAATTGGATCATCTTTATAAACCCCATCCCAACCGGTATCTGTGCCACTTATATACCCGTTAATATCCACAACATCACCATTATCCATGACGTATTTCATGTGATCTACACCTATCGAAACTTCATAATGATCGCTAAAAAAATAACCCAGACGGGTATTGGTTTGTGGTATGGTAATTCCGTCCCAGTGCAAATAGGGGTCTGCTCCTATCGGAGTTTGCCTATCGTGAGCTGAAGCAGATTTCAGGGTGAAATCATAGTCTTCGCCCTTAAAGTGGATATCAGAATCTGTATATCTCGTGCGATTCCATCCCCAATAAAAATACATTTTGCCTTTGTTTCCCTTTTTCTCGGTAGATGGGGACTCTTGCGCAAAAGTTACCAGCCCTGGAAGAAGGAATAAAAACAAGAAAAATGATGTCATCACCAATTTCATCCTACCGCTTTATTTGATGTAAAATTAGCCAATTATCTGGTCATAAGCTGAATTAATACTGCTCAACAACATTAAGTTTCTCTTGTTTTAGGATAAATTGATTGCTTACCTTTGACCACTAATTTCTAGGAAAAATGATGCAAAATTGGTTCACTTGTAAGGTGAAATACAGCAGGCCAGATGCCGACGGAACAGAAAGTAAAGTCACTGAAATGTATTTAGTGAATGCATTTAGCTATACTGAAGCTGAGGGGAGAATGTATCAAGTAATCCAAGAAGAATTAGGCGTTGGTGGCGAAGTAAGTCAGATTACTAAGAGTGCCTACGCCGAGATTTTCCGCGACGAAGATGCTGACCATTGGTTCAGATGCAAAGTGTCGTTGGTAAGCTTTGATGAAGACGCATCCAAAGAAAAACACACTAACATTTACTACTTGGTTGAGGCAAATACCGTAAAGGATGCTTTTGACAGAATAGGTGGTGAGATGACGAAAAGTACCTCCGATTTCATAATCCCAGGAATTACCTACACAAAAATTCTAAACGTTTACGACTGGAATGGAGCTGCAGCAGAGAAAATGAAGCTTGAAGCACAAGGGTTCACTTCATTGGGTGAACGTGAGAATAAAGAATTCGAATAAAAATCATTCGTCAACAGAAGGAATCATTCCTCGAATACCCATATCTACAACTTGTTCTCCTGCGCCAGGCTCAAATTTACCGTCGCTATTGATTTCTTGCCACTCAAAACTTTGATTCGTCGAGAGTGAAACAGTCACATTGATATCCTCAGTTTCATTGCCTGTAATATTTAAAGCAGAAGCAAATTCGCCTGTAACCACGCAAGATCCCGCTGGAACTTGGGAAGTTTGAAACAGAGGATTCACCACGGTGGTTGCACCTTCAGGAGCTTGTCCTTCCGTCACTACACCCAAGCTCTCAAAACCCCAGTACCCTTGCAGTTTATTGCTGTTCACCTCTACTATTTCTTCGTTAATCTGGTAGTTTCCGATAAAGGAATTATAACCGATAAAACTGGCTAAAGTACCTTCCAAGTCATTCCCTTGAAAGAGAAAATCGACCGTATATTTTTGATAGGATAATGAGATTCTTAGGAATGGATAATCGCCCGGGCTAATGGCTGAAAGTGGAATGCTGATAAACAATTCCCCCGCTGCTACCAATATGCTCTGATTGAAATTTATCGCTACTGCTCCCCCTTCTTCTGTTGTTGGAGCAGAAAACAACACTTCTCCTTCTCCCAATTGTGTGATATTCGAAGGGCAAAGTTCAATGTAGTTTGCTGAAATCTGTTGAAACTCTGGACTCTGAGCTGCATGACCGTCGGGCATTACAGCGGTTTCTCCAAAACTATTTAACCGAACTTGATTGGGGTCAAATTGGAAACGAAAATTGAGCATTTTCTCCACTGGAGCAGGAGAATTATCCATGTCGTCATCATTGTCTTTTTTACAAGAATTGAAGAAAATCAAAGAATAAATCACTAAAAACAAGGAAATCCGGTTCATCGGTAGGATATTTGTACTGCCAATTTAGGTCACCACCCTATCAGCGGCAAATAATTGTCGATAAATATTGTTGAAAATTAAGCGCGTCTCGCTCAGTGATTTATGAAAATCACTGATTGCGATTCGTAATTTTGATAGGATGGTGATTTTTCCTTTTCGGATACTACAATTCACACTTGCACTTTGCATTTCAGCATTGGCAGTGCATTGTGATGCCCAAGAGTTAACCATCATCAATAATTATGGAGATACCACAGGACTTGGAAAAGAAGGTCTGAGACTTTCTAAAACCGGTACACATACCTTAATTATCAACTACTACGAACCAGCACCAAGCAATGAAGTCGATCGGCTAGAAGAGTTGATTGGTAGAAGTATAGATTTCTATCTTGATCAAGTTGCCACCATTCAAAACGAAAAGCTAGATTTCAAGAAATCAAAGAATCAGGTCTTGAAAGACCTCAACGAAATTGTTGCTGATGCGGTTAAATACTACGATTTCAAGGAAGTGAATGAATTTAAAGGATTCTCCAAAGAGTTGGTGAAAATGGTCGAGGATCTTGTCGGAAAGGATTGGAGAAAAAGTCAATTCTATGTGAAAGATGCAGATCCATCTACCAAGAAAGAAATGCTCTACTATTTTGCCCAAAAGGAGTTGAATGACATTAAGTTAAAGGCAAATACTGAAGTGGGGAATTATTCCAATGACAACCTGCTAAGTCTCTCCGAAACTGCAGTTAAAGGATTGGATGAAGAAACAGAAAAAGCCTTACTGGACGAAATCAGGAATTTTCAAAAGAACGATGTTCTTAAACCAATGGAAGTCGATTTCAGCACTGCCACCATCTTGCTCTTGGCATCTGAAGATCAATTCCTTATGCCCACTTTACAATCATCAGGCAAGGGACCCAAAGAACAAACCTTCGAAGAGAGAGTACTTCGATTACTGGAACAAAACAATCGCCGATTTGACAAATTAGAGTCTGATATTGCTGAGCTTAAAAAAGAAAGAGGTTCTGGCTTAGCGACTGGAGTGAGGCCTTCCAGTGATCCAGAAATACAGGCACAAATCGATGAGATTCGATTGATGTTAGCAGAACTTTTAAAAAGAGAACGAAGACCATCTGAAATCTCGACAAAGCCCATTCTATCGGGCGAAGGGGCAACAATCTACAATCTACCAGACAAGATTATTTTCAATTTCGACAAGTCGAAGTACAACCTCAATTTGGGTAGCACTTTCATGCTGAATGAAATCATCGATATCTTGGCGCATCAGCCTCAGCTCGACATCATGGTAACTGGATTCGCTGACAGAACGGGTGACGCAAAACTCAACTTAGAGCTCTCAAGAAAAAGAGCTAAGATGGTGAGAGATTACCTCATTCAGAACGGTATTAACGCTGATAGAATAGTAATGAACTACTTCGGAGATAGGGAATCTTATTCTGAAAATCCGAATGACCGAAAGGTTGAAATTGAATTCTTGAAATTCTAAGCTAGTATCACAATTTGATTTTTGTTTCCTTTGTCGCATGAAGATTATATGCATTGGCAGAAATTACCTCGATCACGCTAAAGAGCTTGGAAATGAAGCTCCTACTGAGCCGCTATTTTTCATGAAGCCTGACAGCGCAATCTTGCCGTTGAAGCATCCGCTCTACATTCCGGAATTCACCCAAGACTTGCACTACGAAGTTGAATTGGTAGTGCGAATCGGTCGTTTGGGAAAGCATATTCAAGAAGAACATGCCCACAAATACTACAGCGAAATCGGAATAGGCATTGATTTCACCGCCAGAGATCTTCAAGATCAATTGAAAGCCAAGGGACATCCTTGGGAAAAAGCAAAAGCCTTTGACGGATCTGCCGCAATCAGTAAAGATTTTGTTGACATTTCCAGTCTAAAAGATCCAAAGTCAATTCATTTTCAATTGCTGAAAAATGGAGAAATTGTTCAAGACGGATTGAGCTCTTCTATGATTTTTGGAATCGATAAATTGATCAGCGAAATCTCGAAATACATGACCTTGAAAATTGGTGATTTGATTTACACCGGCACTCCAAAAGGCGTTGGTCCAGTTAAAATTGGCGACCGTTTGACTTGTGTTTTGGAGGGTAAGGAAATGCTAAAAGTGGATATCAAATAGGCTCTACCAAGGGATTTCGGTGTCTTCGTTGGATTGATTCATCACTTTGGTCTGTGTCCGAATTGATTCTTTGTGAATCTGCTCCAAATAGCGATTGAGGAATTCTGCTGAGAGCCCCAATGACTGCCCCCAAAAGTTCCGAGATTTAACAATTTCGGTCCACCGTTCCAACTGCAGAATAGTAACCCCATTGTCTTTTTTGTACTCTCCAATTTCTTTCGCTATTCCCATCCGCTTCGCGATGAGTTCGATTATTTCCTCATCCAAGCCATCAATTTTTCTGCGCAAAGATTGAAGTTGGTCTATAAATTCTTGATCGATGCATACCTCTTCGCGGATTTCAAGAGCGCTTATAATCTCATTTAAAGTAGATGGAGTAATCTGCTGTTTAGCATCACTCCATGCACTTGTTGGATCCCGGTGAGTCTCTATCATCAATCCCACCATGCCCAAATCTAAGGCGCGCTGTGAAACCATCTGAATCAGGTCTGGCCTTCCAGAAATATGGCTTGGATCGCAGAAAACGGGAAGTTCAGGCAACATGGTTTTAAGGGCGATAGGAATTTCCCACCGCGGTTCATTCCGATAAACAGACTCGCCGTAAAACGAGAATCCACGGTGCATAGCGGCAATCTTCGAAATGCCGGAATCCCGAATTCTCTCAATGGCACCAATCCACAATTGTAAATCAGGATGAATAGGGTTTTTTACAATCACAGGAATATCAACGCCGCGAAGGGCATCGGCAATTTCTTGAACGGAGAATGGATTTCCTGTTGTTCTCGCCCCTACCCATAAGACATCGATACCAGCTTTCAGACATGCCTCAACATGCTGGGCATTAGCGACCTCAGTGGCGACAGGAAGATTATTTTTAATCCCCGCATCCTTCAACCATTTCAATCCCACCTCTCCTACTCCTTCAAATGTATTCGGCCGAGTTCTGGGTTTCCAAATTCCAGCTCTCACCAAACTCACCTGCTTAGTTTTGGCAATAGCATCAACAGTTTCATGCACTTGCTCCTCCGTTTCAGCACTGCAAGGACCAGCAATTAAGAGCGGGTGGCTGGATGATTTCATCCAATCGAAAACACTTTGAATATCAGGAAGGGTATCGGTCATGATACTAGAACAGTCTTGTCTAAAATGGGTTCAGACAAATGTAGGGAGAAAAGTAAAATGGATTGGAGCGCTAGGCGATTGTGCTAGTTATAGCAAATAGAGAAGTAGAGAGGAAAAAGTGCCCAGGACTGGATTCGAACCAGCACGCACGTAGTGCACCACCCCCTCAAGATGGCATGTCTACCAATTTCACCACCTGGGCATTTCTCAAGAAAAAATCTTCTTTTAAAGAAGAAGGCAGTGCTTTCACTGCCTTTTTGTTGTGACCCCGCTGGGATTCGAACCCAGGACCCTCTCATTAAAAGTGAGATGCTCTAACCGACTGAGCTACGGAGTCAAGAATCTTTTTTTTGCGGGTGCAAATATAAAGGAGAAATTACGGTTTCTCCAAGGGATAAGGACATTTTTATAAAAATAGTGTAAGTCATTGATTATTTGGCAATTGGCATTCTGGCAAATTCCTTGCTCTCATCGAAATGTTTTCTATAAGTTGCCAGTTTTCTATGGACATTAGCCCCTAGGCTATCAGCGATACGTATCATTTTAGGATTAAAATCACCAATCCAAGTGAGGATGGTTTGGTTGTATCTCTTCTTACTGACAATATGCAATTCGCTCCATTTAATTAAAGCACCATCGATGCCTTTTCCTTGGTACTCACGATCGATACCAAAAACAATTCCCACCATGGTCTTAGAGGTTTTCCTCCATTTATGCCAGACAAACAACAATTTACCCCACCAATTTAAATTTCCTTTCACATGGGAGAAAATCTCGTTCAGCTCAGGGATATTGACGTAAAACGCTACTGGTTTTTCTTTGTGGTAAGCAAAAACCACAATATCAGGATCCATAACGGGCTTCAAGGCTTGAATAACTTTTTTAGCTTGAGCCAAGGCCATAGGCTTAAAACCATGATGACCTCCCCAAGCCGAATTGTAAACCGTGAGGAAATCTTGTGATAATTGCTCAGCGCTCATTCCATTTGCATCCGAGATTCTATAATCTGGATCTGACATCAGCATGTTGTATTTCCTAACAAAAACATCCTGGGCAGGCAGATAGATATCTCTATGATACACCAACTGTTCATAGTAAACCTGAAATCCATAAGCCTTAAAAATTTCAGTGTAATACTCTGGATTGTAATTCATTCCATAACTGGGCGGAGAAGTGAAATTTTCAATTTGCAATCCCCAAAACATATTCTTCTCTCCAAAATTAATTGGTCCATCCACTGACTCTGCGCCTAAATCCTTGAGCCACGCACAAGCTGTGTCGAATAGCAAGAATGCCGCCTTTTGGTCATGGATGCACTCGAAAAAACCTAATCCACCGGTAGGCTGTTCCATTCCCTTGGAATATTTCTCATCATAGAAGGCAGCTATCCGACCTATACACTCTCCCCCATCCGAATAAAGAATCCATCGACTTGCTTTTCCATGGCGGAACATTTTATTCTTCTTGGGGTCAAAAACCTTCTCCACATCTTGTTTTAAATGCGACACCCAATTTTTATCATCCTTGTAAATTAAGAAGGGAATTCTATGAAAAGCCTTAATATCCTTATCGCTTTGAACTTCTTTGATTTTCATCGTCTCGCTAATTTCATGACAAAAATGTTGAAATAGTTCTGGATTCAGGCAACTTTCGCATTATATTGTGAGTCGATAAGAAAAAAGAACCCCATGAAGAAGTTTTTAGCCTTCATTTTATTTGCAGGATTTATTGGATTGGTAAATGCTCAACAGTCTAACTGTGCTATCGTTAACGAGAGTTTTAGTCAGGATGATTTGAACGATGCCGCCGAAAGAATGAATGTGTCCCCTGAATTTGCTTGCTTTATTGCAACCGAAGGATTTCGAATAAATGATTTTAGCGGTAGAAATTTAGATGATTTCGAAGATATCTCTGGATTGACGCCAGCGAGAGATGGTATTGAAGCAATAACTTTACAGAATTTCAATGAAGCAAACTTCAACTTGTTGAATTACAACTTGGAATTGCACGAGACTCAGCAACTTCAATACAGAATTGGAAATAGCGGCAAAGTCATCAGTGTATATTCACTGGCTAGATTGAATAAGACTTTCAACAGCGCAAACAACTAGTTTCTTAAATTCGAATTTTAAGTTCAAGCATATACTTAACCTAGCCCCTTCATTTTGGAGGGGCTTTTTTTATCACAGTCGAAATGAATTTTTGGCTTTATTTGTTCTATGACTGAGGCCATTGAAGGACTAGGGAAAATTGCTCTAGCGCTGCGAGAAGAGAAAAATTTCGAGGAGGAACTTTTTCGAAAAAGAAATGCTGAAGTCCCTATAAAACAAAGAAAACAAGACGGACTTTGTTGGTCTCCGATTCAAGTCAAAGACAGGACTTATGGATTGGGCGGACGACCTAAAATCACCATTGAGCGCAATCCAGGGGACAAGCAAGAACATCAGTTTCAACCGGGAACACCGGTTTTCCTTACATCTTCCGAGGAAGAAGGAATCAGAGGTTTGGTCATTCAATGCGATGAGCGAAGCATGAAAATTGGACTTTATGCGGATGACTTTGAAGATTGGGTAGAGGATGCAGAATCGGTGCATATCGCTTTTGATTCTCGGTCCTACAAAGAAATGGAGTTCGCCCTCAATCAACTCATCAATGCAGACAAGGGAATACTTACAGAATTGCGTGAAAGACTTCTTGGAAATAAAGAAGCTCAATTTTCGAGTTCAATTAAGTACTCAAACCCAGATTTGAATGCATCGCAAGTTGAGGCAGTTCAACTTATTCTAAAAGCCCAACAAATCGCAATAATCCACGGTCCACCAGGCACAGGAAAAACTACAACACTTGTCGCTGCGGTGAAGGCATTGCTTCAGGAAGAGCCTCAGATTTTAGTGTGTGCTCCGAGTAATTCAGCCGCAGACCTTCTGCTTAAGAAGCTAAGAGAACAGGGAGTAAAAGCGGTTAGAATCGGAGAATTATCTCGGATGGATGAGGAAATAGTCAGTTACAGCCTTGATCAATGTGTAGCCGATGACTCCGATTTCCAAGAGGTGAAGAAGTTGAAGAGAAAGGCTCTCGATCTCCGCAAACAGGCGGGAAAGTACAAAAGGCAATTTGGTGCCGCCGAAAGAGATGAAAGGCGAAGTTTATACCAAGAAGCAAGGCAAATCAACAAAGACGCCTCAAAGCTTGAAGATTATATTACTGAGAAAATCCTCGACTCTGCCGAAGCAATCGTTTGCACGTTAATAGGCTCTAGCTCAAGAGAATTGAGAGGGCGGAAATTCAAGACCCTTTGTATTGACGAGGCGGGACAAGCCACTGAACCGGCGAGTTGGGTTCCAATTTTAAAAGCTGAAAAAGTAGTTTTGGCGGGCGACCCCTTTCAATTGCCGCCCACTGTTAAAAGCCCAGTAGCAGAGAAAATGGGACTGAATATCAGTCTTCTCGAAAGAATCATGAGGAAGAAATCTGTTGCTGTGATGCTGAATGAGCAGTACAGAATGAACGAAATCATCATGGGATTCAGCAATGTCGAGTTTTACGGTGGCGAGTTGAAAGCACATTCTAGTGTAGCGCACAGCCTTATGGTAGATGATGATAGTCCGCTTGAATTCATAGATACCGCCGGCTGTGGATTCGAAGAACTTCGGACAGAAAACAGCTCTAGCTTGAGCAATCCGGGAGAAGCAGAAATCTGCTTTAAAATTCTAGACTCCCTTAAAAACACCTATCCCGAGTCGGCAAGCTTTGGACTAATATCTCCCTACAAAGATCAAATCAGACTCTTTAAGGAAAAAATCGAGTCTCAGATTAATCTGAATATCAATACAATAGATGGATTTCAAGGACAAGAAAAAGACGTGATAATTATTTCACTGGTACGAAGCAATCTCGAAGGGAACATTGGTTTTTTATCCGATTATAGACGGATGAATGTTGCACTCACCAGAGCAAAGAAAAAACTCGTAGTTATTGGAGACAGCAGCACCATTGGAGGCAATGCCTTTTACTCGCGTTTTCTAGAATACATCGAAGCTTCCGCAACTTACCGATCAGCTTGGGAATGGATGGATATTTGACAAAAAATCCCCTGTACTAACTTCAACAATTCTGCGTTGATAATAAAACGCGAAGAACTCAATAGAACTCTAGTCCCGATTTATCTTTAATCCTTTATAGTAAAGGGGTTCCAAAAAACATACGCACGTGAAATTACCGCATTTTATACCGGTGATATTGCTCTGTTTGATTACACTACAAGGTGCTACTCAGCAAAGTGATTTCTATACCGTAACTGATAGAATCTACGATCAGGCAGTTGAACTTTTCGAAAAAGAGAAGTATTCAGCGGCCCAAGAAGAATTCAGGTTGTTCATTGAGGAAATCGATGAGAAGCAAGATGAAATTCGAATCAATGCGGAGTATTACTTCGGCATTTGCTCGCTTTATCTTTTTCACAAAGATGCTGAATACATCTTGGAGAAATTCGTGACCGACCATCCCGACAGTCGATGGGTTGAACATGTCTATTTGGAACTCGCTGGATACAACTACCAGCGTAAACGCTACAAAAAAGCCCTAGAATGGTTCGAGTTTGTTGATCCTCTTTCACTAAAAGGAGATGCTCAACTGGCATTTTACTACAAGCGAGGTCATTCTCGTTTTGAACAAGATCAAATTTCAGAAGCAAAAACTGATTTCTATGCAGTAAAACAAAGCGAATCTGAATACCAAAAGCCTGCACTGTACTATTATTCTCATATCGCCTATGCAGAGAATAATCATCAAACTGCCTTAGACGGATTTCTTGAACTCCACCAAGATGAGAGTTTTGCTCCCCTTGTCCCCTATTACATCGCTCAAATCTACTACAAGCAGGGTCGCTATGATGAAGTCATCAGCTATGCTCAGCCTATGTTGGATTCTGGAAACGTTGACGCTACAAAACGAATTCCAGAAATAGCCAGACTGATTGGAGATTCTTATTTCCGCCAAGAAGACTATACCTCAGCGCTGAAGTACCTCAGTATTTATCAGGATGAAACCGATAAGAAGGATAAATCCAAAGAAGACTATTACCAATTTGGATATACAAAATACCGACTTGCAGATTATGAGGGAGCATTGGATTCATTTTCTGAAAGCAGTAAAGACGAGGATGCTTTAGCCCAAAGCTCTTTGTACCACATGGCAGACTGCTATTTGAAACTTGAGGAGAAGCAATATGCAAGAACAGCATTCAAAGGCGCTTCTGACTTAGACTTTAACCGAGAAGTAAAAGAAGATGCACTTTTCAATTACGCAAAGTTGGCTTACGAGCTTTCTTTCAATCCCTTCAATGAAGCTATTCTAGCTTTTGAAAAATACTTAGAAGACTATCCCGATTCGCCTAGACGAGATGAGGCTTATAGTTTCCTCTTGAATGTATACCTCAAAACTAAAAATTACGAAGAAGCATATCGTTCTTTAGATAGGATTCAAAACAAGGACGCACAGGTTAAAGAAGCATTTCAGCTGGTTTGTTTCAATCGTGGTGCAGAACTGTTTCAGACTGGCAAATACGATGAGGCTTACGGTTATTTCGAATCAGTAAAGACTTTTCCAATCAACAAGAACCTCAATGCCGAAGCCATCTATTGGAAAGCAGAAATTGCATACCGCGAGTCGAAATACACGCAAGCGGTGGCATTGTACAACCAATTTATAACTGAGCCAGGAGCTTTCAATTCGGAGTTTTTTGAAGAAGCCAATTATGGAGCAGGGTATGCTTTGTTCAAGCAAAAGAAATACGTTTCTGCCATCACCAGTTTCAGAAAATATACTGATGCCGCTAAAAGTGATGACGCAAGAAAGAAAAGTGATGCTTTAATACGCCTAGGAGATTGTTACTACGTTTCCAAGGAATATGGTAAAGCAATTGAATACTACGATCGTGCTGTGGCCATGAACCAGCCTATGAAAGATTACGCCATCTACCAAACTGCTTTAAGTTATGGGCTGAAGGGTAATCCCAACAAAGAAATCGAGGTACTTTCAAACCTAGTCAATACTCAGCCAGATTCCAGATATTATGTTGATGCTAAATTTCAATTGGCGAAAACCTATCTCCAAAGCGATCAACGTAACAAAGCTCAGCCTTTGTACGAGTCAATAATTCGAGATCATGAATCGAGTCCTTACGTCTCTCGTTCATTGCTTGATTTATGCCTCATCCACACAAAAAATGGTGACAACGCTAATGCCATCGCTACTTTCGAAATGATTCGAGAGAAGTATCCGAATGATAAAACATTGAAAGATGCATTGGGAATTGTGAGAACTATTTTACTCCAAGAAAAAGGACCTGATTATCTGACCCAATTGTCTGAAGAGCACAACATTTTGGATATCTCTAAATCAGAGTTGGATGAAGAAGTATTCTACGCTGCAGCGGATTACTATTTCAATCAGAATTGTGCTCGGGCTATCACCGATCTGGGAACCTATCTCAACAAATTCAATCCAGCACTTCACGCCACAGAGGCACATTTCTACATGGCAGAATGTTTCTTTGGACAAGGCGAAACGGCCAAGGCTTTAGAAGCTTACAATTTTGTGATTGCCCAACCGGTCGGAGATCTCTCAGAGGAGTCATTGATAGCGGCGGCGACTATTCATTACAATGAGAAGAACTATACGGCGGCTTTGGCCAACTACCGAGAATTGGAAGGCGTAGCTCTTAAAAAGAATAATGTTTTAGAAGCTGAAATTGGTCAAATGAGATGCTATTCTAAGCTCGGTCAAAATCAGTACGCTCTAGATTACGCAAACAGAGTACTTAACAACGAAGGCACCCCGGAGCCTATTCGCAATGAGGCCCTATTGATGCGAGGCAAGCTCAGAAAGCAAGCTGGAAATTTGGATGAAGCCTATTACGATTTTGCAGAGTTGGCAAAGAAAACAGGAGTTCGCGCCGCCGAGGCAAAATACAATATGGCATTGATTGCATTTGAGAAGGAAGCGTATAAGCCTGCTGAGCGTGAGACTTTTGAGCTTATTCAGAATTTCGCTGCCTACAATGAATACAAGTACAAAGGCTTCCTTTTGCTTGCAGACATCTACATCGCTCTTGAGGATTATTTTCAAGCGAAAACGACTCTGAACACTATCCTTGACAATGTGAGTGAGCCTTGGGTAATTGATGAAGCGAGAAAGAAAATGACTGAGATCGAAGCTCTGCAAAACCCAGCTCCAAAGAATAAGAGTATCGATAATATTGAAATTAATCTTGTTCCAGACAATGGTGAACAAAATGAAAATCTATTCGATGAAAGCCCTGAAGACAATGAATAAGCAACTACTAATCTTGGGCCTCATTCTATGCATGAGCTCATCTGCGCTGTTCGCCCAGCAAGACGAATCTCAACCTATGGATATGGACGTCACCTTCGTTGGGGATCTCGAACTCTTCATCAGAGATGCGAATAAAATCAACGGGGTTCCAAAAACTCGTGAATCTCTGGAGGAACTTCCTCCTATTCGCTACAGCCTAATTCCAAATAAAATGAATGCCGATATTGAGGTGAGTCCTATTTCTGCGGCAAAGGTCAATGTCGAGGAAAAACTGAAAAAGCTCTATCGCGGATTTGTTAAAGGTGGATTTGGATTGTACACCACACCATTGTTGGAAGTGTACTACACCGATGGACGCTCTAGAAAAGGAACCTACGGAATTGACGCTAAGCACATCTCGACTTCAGGAGGTGTGGCGGCAGATGATAGCATTCCAGATGGCTACAGTCACAATTCCATTCATTTGTGGGGAAAGAAATTCTTGGACAAGCACGCTTTAACCGGGGCTTTCACTTACGACAGACAAGTGGTGAATTACTATGGTTTTTCGCCTGACTCCTTTCCTTTGGTAGATACTGATGATATCAAGCAGAGATTTAATTTGGTAGAAATTGAAGGTGGATTGTTGAGTTACCACCGGGATTCAACGATGCTCAACTATGACCTTGGATTGAAGTATTACAATTATGGTGACATCAGGGATGGCAGCGAAAACAATATCGATGTTTCGGGCAAATTCCGCAAGAAGGTGAACAATGAGATCTACAAGCTCAACTTGGGATTAAACTATAACCACTTCAGCTATACCAGCCTTTCTGATACTACCACTGGAACTAGAGACAACGCTATTCTGCGTATAGAACCGATGGCTTATACAACTCGAGGAAATCTACAAGTGAGTTTAGGAATGAGCTTGATGCTGAATGGAACCGGTGATCAGCCTGTGCATTTTTATCCTCTAGCTGAAGCCAGCTATGGATTGTTCGGCAATATTTTGGTTCCTTATGCTGGAGTTCGTGGGGAAGTAGTTCGACAGAGTTATCGCGATTTAACTGAGATTAACCCTTTTATACTTACAGCTCCGAAGTTGAAGAGTATGAATAACAAGCTTGAGTTGTATGGAGGTATTCGTGGAAGAATCTCTTCAGAAGCTTCATTCAACGCTCATATTTCAAGCAATTCTTATGAAGATTTCGCTTACTTCGTGAATGATTCAGTCTATTCGGCGACCAATCAGTTTCAAGTGGTCTATGACAAATTGAATGTTGTAAACATTGGCGGTGAGCTCTCACTGCAAGGCAATGAAAAGCTTTCTCTTTATGTTCGAGGAGATTATTTCATTTATGGGGACAAAGGGCCTGCTGAAGCTTGGCACCAGCCAAGTTCTCGCTTTAGTTTTGGAGGTGTTTACAATATTCAGGACAAGCTGATTTTCCGCGGAGAGGTCTATCAGATGGGCAAACGTAAAGCACTTTCACTTGGACCAGTTGATGGTGGAGATCTTCAAGATAATGGAACGTATATCCGTGAATTGAAAGGATATATTGATGCCAATTTAGAAGCTGAATACCGCTACACAAAGCGACTATCGGCTTTCGCTAGAGTCAATAACTTCCTAGCTTCGAAGTATTCCATTTGGAACAATTACAATTTACAGCGATTTAACGCGATGATGGGTATAAGCTTCGCTTTCTAAGCCATTTAAAAGTCGTTTTATTCGAGTTTTTGAACCGATGAACATCATTCGGTTCAATTTGTTAATTGTATGTTGATAAATGCCTCGTCAGCATTGAGTTTCAGCAAATTTATCCCCCCCTCAATACCTATATTTGTGTGGCTTTTAAAAAAGATGGAAAATGAGTGATGATCAAGTGAAAAAAGGCAATGCTTATAGCGCGGATAGTATCCAGTCGCTAGAAGGCATGGAGCACGTAAGAATGCGTCCTTCGATGTATATCGGAGATGTTGGAACAAGAGGGTTACACCACTTGGTATATGAAGTAATTGACAACTCAATCGATGAGGCACTCGCAGGACATTGCGACACCATATCTGTTGTCATTCACGAAAACAATTCCGTTACCGTTGTCGACAATGGTCGAGGAATTCCAGTTGACCTTCACAAAAAAGAAGGAAAATCTGCACTTGAGGTTGTAATGACCAAAATTGGAGCAGGAGGAAAATTCGATAAAGACTCGTACAAGGTTTCCGGCGGGCTCCACGGTGTTGGGGTTTCCTGTGTGAATGCACTTTCAATTTCGCTTCGTGCTGAAGTAAGAAGAAACGGAAAGACTTATGTTCAAGAATATTCCATCGGAAAGGCTTTGGAAGATGTTAAGGAAATCGGAACATCAGACGTTTCTGGAACAACTGTTACTTTCTTACCAGACCCAAGTATTTTCGAAGTATCGGTTTACAACTACGCTACACTAGCTGGTAGAATTCGTGAACTCGCATTTTTGAATAAAGGCATTACCCTCACCCTCACCGATGAGCGTCAGCTTGACGATGAAGGAAATGTGGTGATCGAAGTTTTCCACTCAGAAAGAGGATTGGTAGAGTTCGTAGAATATCTTGATGATTCCAGAGATGCAATCATCTCTGAAGTCATGCACATGGACGGCGAAAGAAACGGAATTCCTGTTGAAGTTGCCATGGTGTACAACTCCTCATTCAATGAGAATGTGCACTCTTATGTCAACAACATCAATACCCATGAAGGTGGAACACACTTGTCAGGATTTCGCCGTGGCTTGACCAATACTCTTAAGAAATACGCTGATGCGTCGGGTTTGCTCGACAAGTTAAAATTTGAAATTGCAGGTGATGACTTTAGAGAGGGTTTGACAGCTGTCATTTCCGTGAAAGTTCAAGAGCCACAATTCGAAGGGCAGACGAAAACGAAGTTGGGTAACAGAGAAGTTACTGCTTCGGTGAGTCAAGCCGTGAGTGATATGCTTGAAATCTATCTCGAGGAGCACCCTAATGATGCTCGTCAGATCGTAAATAAAGTAATTCTAGCCGCACAAGCTAGACACGCTGCCCGCAAGGCTCGTGAAATGGTGCAGCGTAAAACGGTAATGAGCGGAAGTGGACTTCCGGGAAAACTAGCAGATTGCTCTGAGAAAGACCCTTCGCTTTGTGAATTGTTCCTTGTCGAGGGAGATTCCGCGGGTGGAACGGCGAAACAAGGACGCGATCGCTACTACCAAGCCATTATGCCGCTTCGTGGTAAAATTCTCAATGTTGAGAAAGCAATGCACCACAAAATTTTCGAGAACGAAGAAATCAAGAACATTTATACAGCTCTTGGTGTCTCACTCGGAACTGAAGAAGACAGTAAAGCTTTGAACGTAGCCAAGTTGAGGTACCACAAAATCGTCATCATGTGTGATGCCGATGTCGATGGTAGTCATATTGAAACACTGATTCTCACTTTCTTCTTCCGCCACATGAGAGAGTTAATTGAGAGCGGTTACATCTACATCGCTACTCCACCGCTTTACCAAGTGAAGAAAGGCAGTAAATCTGGTTACGCTTGGAATGAGGACGAAAGAGACAGACTTATCATGCAGCTGAAAGGTGCAGGCACTGAATCAAGCGTTGGTATTCAACGTTACAAGGGTCTTGGTGAGATGAATGCTGAACAACTTTGGGAAACAACCATGAATCCTGAGCAGCGCACATTGCGTCAGGTAACTATTGACAATGCTGCCGAGTGTGACCACATCTTCTCAATGCTTATGGGTGATGAAGTTCCTCCACGTCGTGAGTTCATTGAAAAGAATGCTAAATATGCCAAAATTGATGTGTAAATAACACATCTCTCCACCATATAAAAAGCCCCTGAAAAGGGGCTTTTGTAATTTTAAAGATCTTGATAATTATGCTCTTCCAGCTTCATTCAACACCGAAGTGTAATGCTTCAATGAACGAAGTGTAATCATAATTACAAAGCTAATTCCGAGCAAATAAAGCCAATGGGAAGTGAATAGAAACTCTATATCCCAGGTTCTGTAAAGAAGATAATTCTTCATCCCATCAATCAAAGCAAAGGACAAGAAAATCGCAAAGAATCCGCTGTATTCGCGCTTCAGTACATTCTTTAACGAGAATCCCATGTCGGCAGAACTCCATTTGGTAAGGCTAGGAATAAAAGCGGGAACTTTTTCCGCCCAATTCAGATAAACCTGTCCAAATTTCCCTCTTAAAAAATGCTCTTCTGCAAACATTATTCTTTCATAGTATAGCCAGAATAAAAGGCAGCATACTAGGCTAAACCACCAGTTTCCTACGTAGAGGATGATGCCCAACCACATGAAAAAATTCCCGAGGTACAAAGGATGTCTAACCGTAGAATAAATTCCGTTGGTATTTAATACTTCAGCCACCTGTCCTTCTTTGGTATTTCTTCCTGAAGTAGCCTTAGGAGCAGATCCAACAGCAATAGCTCGAATTAGCAATCCGAAAAGTGAGATTCCCAAACAAGTCATAGACCAATCGAAATTGGTGTGATCCATGTCCTTATCCATTCCAGAAAACATAACCAATGCGGCAAGTGCATAGAGCACGAGTGGCAAATAGCTTCTCCATCGAAACAACCAATTTCCGCTTTTGTCAAATTCTTCAATTAATGCCATAGGAGTGTATTAATCTTTCTTTTTAAACCATTTCATGAATCCACGACTCTTACTCACATTTCCCTCCTCGTAGTAACCGCCAGAATCACCATAACCGTATCCGTAGCCATAACCGTATCCGTAAGAAGTACCATAGCCATATTTGTATGAGTACTTGTTTCTGTCCATATCAACACCATTCAACACCACGGCCAATCTTTCGATACCACTTTCGTTTTTCAATCTATCGGCACTCTGAATGAATTGTTTCTTGGAATAGTCAGACCTAAAAACATAGAGAGGGTAATCGGCTTTCCGAATCACACTGATTCCATCTGTCACCAGCCCGATAGGAGGTGTATCTATAATCACCACATCAAAAGTAGACTTCAATTCTTCGAGAATTTCATTCATTTTGGTATTGATGATGAGTTCGCTTGGGTTTGGTGGGATGGGTCCAGCAGTAATGTAATACAGATTCTCAAGATTACTACTTCTCAAACATTCTTGAACTGAAGATCTACCAATCAAGAGGGTGCTCATGCCTTGATGATTATCGACATTAAAGCCTCGGTGTACTTTAGGCTTCCTCATATCGAGATCAATAACGACCACTCTTTTTCCTGAATAAGCAATGATCCCAGCTAAATTCAAGGCAATAAAGGTTTTTCCCTCTCCCGAAATTGTTGAAGTAATTGCTGCTACCTTCGGTCCCTCTGTATTGTCTAAGAACTGCAGATTCGTTCTGATACTTCGGAAAGCTTCAGCGATCATCGAACGAGGATTCTTGTCAATAAGAAGCATCGAAACTGGGATGTCATGCTTGTATTTTGGAATAATTCCGAGGATAGACATGGAGGCGTTGCTCAACTTTACCACTTCGTTCAACGAGGTAATATCGTTGTGAAGCAGATACTTCACAGAAACTATGACAAAGCTTAACAGCAATCCTGCAACGAAGAAACTAATTATCACATAGTTTCTCTTCGGTCTAATTGGAATTCTAGGCAGCCGAGCTTCCTCTAATATTTGATTGTTTGAAACGAATCCCTCTTTGCTGATTCTATACTCAATTTTCTTTTCGAGAAGCATGGTATAGTACTTCTCATTGATACTGAATAAACGCTGTAATCTGGCAAATTCAAGTTCTTTTATAGGAAGAGTATAGAAATCCTTCTCGATCTCTTTCATCTTCGACTCTATGTCAGACTTGTGTTGCGAAATATTAGCGCGCAGTGCATTTAAGGTCTCAAAAATGAGGTTGCTCTGTATTTGAATTTGATAGTTTAGAGCTTTTACTTGGTTGTTATCTGGCGTGAAGGCGTACAAAACCTTTTCCTTCTCCATGAGTAAATTGTACATGCCTTGTAGCAAATTGCTCATGGCACCTTCATATTTACTGCCTGACATCAATGGAACCAGGTTGTAAATTTCGAGTTGTTCCTCCCCTTTCTTGGTCAATTTCTCGACTTGATCAAGCAATTTTCCTTCGAGCTCAAGGCGAATAATTTCTGTCTCGAACTCATTTATCCTCGCGAAATAAGCATCACTCAAATCTTCCAAGTCAGCAAGCTTGTTGTCCTGCTTATACGAATTCAATAAAGATTCTGAGCTTCTCAACCGATCAAATACAGTATCAATTTGGGTGTCGATAAAGTTCAGAATGTTTTCATCACTCTTGCTCTTTCTTTCTAAATCGAAACGGATAAACTCTTCAGCATGTGCCATTACAAAATCGCGCGCTAGAAAAGGATTGTTGTCCTCGAAAGCCAGTTCAAGTGTCTTCGCAGTGCTATTGAGTACTCTGACATCAATATTGTTGTAAAACTTAGCTGCTAAATTTGTTTTGTTATTTAAAACGAAATAAACCTGATTATCGACTTGGTTTACAACTACTTGATCCCAATCTGTAACTCGAATACTGAATTTTATTCCTGGAAGATCGATTCTACCATCAATCGGTAGATCTGAGTAGTTCATACCACTGTGGGTAATCTGAACCTTTGATTTGTCTTGAAAGAAGAGGTAGATTCTTTCATCTTTGACGTAATCGCCGTCAATCTCTACATTGTAAATTTCGTAAGGAGAAAGCGAATAGTGTTCACTGGTTAGGATATCCCCCTTGGCGAAATAACTGATTTCAATCGGAATCTTATCGAGGGTATTTAAAACCAGTAATTTAGAACGGATGAGCTCTAATTTAGCTTGAAGGTTATTGTCTTCTTGGTAGCTATAGACATTCAGTATTCTAGTGGCATTATCATTCTCTCCTAGCTGGAGTACTACCTTTGCCTTGTAGACAGCTGGTGTATATTTTAAATAAAGAAATGCGGATAAAAAAGTCAAAACAAAGCAGCAAACCACCCAGAACAAGGATCGCTTAACGATATGAAAGAAGAGTCCTAGATCAAACTCATTACTGAAATTCGTGAGCCGCTCCTTGTAGTCTTCGTAGTTCGGTGCGTTTTCAGGTCGCATTAAAAAGTTCCTCCTAAAATACCGTAAATTAAAGCCAAGCTTGTAATCAAAGTCACAAATGGAGCCAGATCCCTCAATACTTCAGAAGCTATTTCTGGAACAGGTTCAACATAGACGATATCATTAGCTTGAACAATCATATTAGCAAACTGAATCCCTTCAATAGTTGAAAGGTCCATCCTAAAGATTTCAGGATCTTTTCCACTTATTCTTCGAATAAGCTTAACTCTGCTAGCATTACCGCGTTGGGTTATTCCTCCGGCAAGTGCCAACGCTTCTATTACTGTTGTATTGTTATTCACAATAGGTATAACCGCGGCATCTCCTCCACTGCCGGGAAATACTATAACCCTATTGTTGGTTATTCTGACCATGGCATACGGATCATTATACAGCTCTACAAAAAGGCTTTCAAGATAGGTTTCTGCCTCGCGAACAGTGTATCCAGCTATTTGAACTACGCCAATCTCAGGCAATTCTACAGATCCATCAGACCGCACCAAATAAGTGACATCAACCAATTGAAGAAAACGCTGTCCCTCAGACGAACTGGCTGTTATTTCGATCAGTTTCGCGCCCTTGTTCGTGAATAATCGGAGGTTAAAAATATCATTGGGAGAAATCTTGTAGTCCCCGTCTAACGTATCATTCGGAATGTCAAAAGCAAAGTCTTGATCAGTCTTAAACATGATGTTCTTGTTGATTGTGCATGAAGCCATGCTGATCAACCAAAGGAATAAAACTAAATACCTCATCTACTACTGCGGTTAGGTTGGCAATCAACAAAGATAAACAAAAGGTAGAAGGAGCTATAGATTCATTGAATTAGAGCAAAATTCAAAAGAAAAAGCACGAACTTTGCACAGTGAAAAAGACTGTTGTTATTGGAGCCAGCCCAAATCCAGACCGCTATTCGAACCGAGCTATACTTGAATTACAGCGCTTCGGTTATGAGGTAATTGGACTTGGATTGAGAGAAGGTACGGTTGGTGAAGTCAGTATTCTGACCGACAGACCTAAAATAAAAGGAGTAGATACTGTCAGTTTATACGTTGGACCGCAGCACCAAGAAAATTGGATTGATTACATCGTTGAGCTCAATCCGAGACGTGTGATTCTCAACCCAGGAACCGAAAACGACCAAACTGAAAAACGACTTGATCAAGCGGAAATTAAATGGGAGCATGCTTGCACGCTTGTGTTGTTAACGATTGGAGCATATTAAAAAGGTGTACGGAAAACTAGTAAAACTCAGAGCTTTAGAATCGTCAGACCTCCCGCTGCTGTATGCATGGGAAAACGATACTGAGCTCTGGAAAGAAGGGGCTACACTCATGCCTTTTAGTCGTGAAGACCTTAAGAAATACTTGGATTCAATCAAGGATTTACACTGCGACAAACAGCTCAGACTAGTCATAGAAAGTATCACAAATTCAGAAGTTATAGGTTTATTGGATTTATACGACTACGACCCCATTCACCGCAGAGCTGGTGTTGGAATACTGATAGACAAAGCTCAGCAGAGAAAAGGCTACGCTCTAGATTCACTTGCGATAATTGCCAATTATGCCAACGAAATTCTTGGATTGCATCAATTGCATTGCAGCATTCGTCAGAGCAATAAAGCCAGTATATCGCTTTTCGAGACAGCAGGATATAGTTGTTCTGGGCAAATTAAAGATTGGTTCAGATCAGGAAATGAACTGGAAGACCAATTGATATTTCAAAAGATTCTGACCTCATGAAAAAGGCCATTCTCATTATTGCTGTTCTCGGTTTAGTCATCGGAGGATTGCTTTTCAAAACCTACTACGCCAAAGTATTCGGACCAACAACGGCATTTCAAAAGGACAGTCAAGAAATCTTTATACCAACCAACAGTGATTATGAAACGGTGTTGAGAATTCTAGAAGAAAATGAGGTCATTTCAAACAAGGATGATTTCAATTGGATTGCCGAGAAAAAAAAGTACAACACACGAATAAAACCGGGCCATTACATCATTCCAGAGGGAATGAATAACAATGAATTGGTGAATATGCTGAGGGCGGGGAATCAAACTCCAGTTAAGCTGGTATTGCAAAGTGTCAGGCTACCGCAAGACCTAGCTTCCAAAGCGTCAAAATATATCGAGGCAGATAGCCTTGAGCTACTTACTTCGTTATTGGATCCTTCAAACGCCAGTAAATATGGTTTCGAAATGGAGTCCTTCCGTTCCATGTTTATTCCGAACACCTATGAGTTTTGGTGGAATACCGACGCCTCAGGCTTCATTGCTAAGATGGCAGACGAGTATAAAAAGTTTTGGAATGAAGATAGGATAGCTGCGGCGAAAGCGGTTGGACTCACTCAGTCTGAGGTGACTTGTCTCGCTTCAATCGTGAAAGCTGAATGCATGAAGACCGATGAAGCTCACATTATAGCTGGAGTTTATCTGAACAGATTGAACAAAGGCATCGCACTTCAAGCTGACCCAACATTGGTTTTTGCCTTAGGAGATTTTGGCCTCAATCGAGTGTTGGACATCCACAAAGAAATTGATTCTCCGTACAACACCTATAAAAATGCTGGATTACCACCTGGGCCTATTAACTATCCCGAGCAGGTTTACATTGATGCGGTATTACATCCCCAAAAGCACGATTATCTTTATTTCTGTGCGAATGCTGATTTTTCAGGCTACCACAGTTTTGCAAAAAGCTACCAACAGCATTTAGTGAATGCTCGAGCTTACCAAAAAGAACTAAATAGGAGGAGAATTTTCAGGTAAGACTCAATCTTCTGTGAACCAATGCATGACTTTGTTGGTAACCAATTCGAGGTCTAGACTATCAAGAACATCGTCTGCATTGTCTTTAAATTCAGGAGATTCCAAGTCGTTTGGATTGCTTACTCCGAGAATTAGTGGCCTATCGTCTTGATTCGGATATAAATCGCGAATCCTTTTAATCGCATTGTCTTCATTCTCTTCTTGAAGCTCTTTATCCATCAAGATGATGTCGAATTCTTCACTTCTCAACTTTAGGAATAGTTCTTTCTGTGTATCTACCTTCTGAGTTCTCATACCCAACCTCCCGAAAGTCTTTTCTGCTACAGCTTGGTGCAAGGGATTCCCTTCTGCTATAAGTACTTTCAACTTCTGATAAGTGCTTGGCAACTGGAACTGAGAACGGCCTATTCCATTCTGAACGGCACTTCCAGTTTCATGTTTTTCCAGTTTTAGAATTGTTTTCAAGAGCACCTCTTGTTTCACTGGCTTATGAATGACTGCATCGAAGAGATCGTTCTCATCACCCAACAGCTCAGCGGCAGAAGTTGTAAGTACGATAATTTTTATTTTCCTGGTATCGAATTTTTCGCGGATAGATTTGGCTAACTCTCTACCGTCAATGCCCGGCATTTGCATATCGAGGATCACAAAGTCAAACTTGTCGATGTTATCCATTGTTTCCCTTACCAGTTCAGGGCTATTGAATGGAGTTGCTCTCAATCCCCATCCAGCCAAAAGACGTATCAGTATTTTGAGGTTCGTCTTATTGTCGTCCACAACAATCACCTTCTTACCATCAAGAGTAGTCACTTCAGGAAGGCTCATTTCATCATCGGTAGCCATTTCAGCAACAATCACAAATGAAAATATTGATCCATCTTTACTGCTTTCGACTTTCATGTGCCCGTTCATCAGCTTCACCAAATCCTTGCAAATCGATAGGCCTAGTCCAATTCCTGAAAACTCGCGTGAATCTGAATCTTCAACTTGAGTGAAGGACTGGAAAATCGCTTCACGTTGATTGGCTTCAAGTCCTATGCCTGTATCTCGAACTGAGAATTTCAACTGTGCAAATCCAGATTCTTGATTTACCAACTCGGCTTTAATTTCAATTTCGCCATGACTGGTAAATTTGATTGCGTTTGAAATCAGGTTAGTCAAAATCTGCTTCAATCTTGTTTCATCTTGAATGACAGCAGCAGGAAGTGTGGGATCAAATGAAACATTGAGCTCGATTCCTTTTTCCATTGCTGCAACTCTGAAAACCTCGCAAACATCCTGAACAGCATTCCGAATGTTCATTGCTTCGGTTTCTAGCTTCATCATTCCCGCTTCCATCATGCTATAATCCAGAAGTCCATTGATAACACTGCCCAATTGTTCAGCGCTGTGTTTAATGCTCAGCACAGATTTACGTTGTTCAGAGTCTAAGCCCGTCGATTTTAGCCAATCCGCAATACCGAGTATGCCTTGAATAGGCGTTTGAATCTCATGGCTCATATTGGCCAAGAATCTAGATTTTGTTTTTCCAGAATCGGCCAACTGTCGGTTCAGATGAATAAGCTCTTCATTTTGTTCATGAAGTCGCCTCAACACAGGTCTGATCAAGAATAGATAACCAATAATTAGCACTGACAGCATAAATAAAGCCAATCCTAATTCTAGAATTCTAAAGGTGGCAGCAGCTGAATTCGCCTCTTTGGAATACTGAAAAATCAATTGACTAATTACTTTCTCATATTCAATTTCCGCAGTCAACATTCTTTCAGAAGCCGCGGTGGCATCTACTTCTTTATCTAGAATCGATTTAATTTCTTTTCGGATGGCTGAATACGAAGGCTCTAGTTGTTTGAAGAGCGTCATCACTTCATCTGAGTTTTCTGCCTCTACTTGGTAACTGCTGTTACCGTATTCTAAAGCGCGGTGTGTATTCTCCCATTTTTGAAATAGAATTGAAAGCTCTGCTGACTGATTGTCAAATTCAGGGGTATCTTGAGAATAGTTCTTCATGATGAGAACATCCTTGATCAATTCTTGAAGGAAGGTGCGTTGTCTTCCTGCCAGCGCGACTTTGGTTCCGTCTTCGTCGTGATTCGAAAGGTAAATATGGATGACAGATTGGGAAATGGCAAGAACTGCGATAATTAATCCCAGAAACACAATGAATCTTCCAATGTTAGGAATATTGCTTTTCATTCTTGACAATGCCGTCATATATTATTAGACGCATTTGAAGAACAAAGGTAACAAAGCCTTTGGAATTTAGGCTCTTAACTCGGCGTTGATTCTGGTGATATTGAGTAAAATTTCTTTCAATTCGTCTGGATTCATGGGTTTCGTTAAAAAGGCATTCATCCCACAATTAATACATCTATTTCTATCTTCATCAAAAGCGTTAGCTGTAAGGGCAATAATCTGAAGGGCATCGAATTTATGCTGGGATCTAACCCACTCAGCAGCCTCAATTCCATCCATTTCAGGCATGTGGATATCCATTAAGATCACATCAAACTCCTGATTCCGCAATGCTCGTTGTACTTCTTTTCCATTTTCAACAACAGTCACCTCAACACCCATTGACTTCAATATCAAGGATCCAACCTGCTGATTTACAATATTATCTTCTGCTAAAAGAACCCTCAAGTCACTTAATTCAAGTTCATCATTTGGATGAACTTGAATCGCTTCAGGAACAACTTGGAGACTTCGATTCGACTCATTGTCAACAACACAAGGAATATTGAAGTAGAATATGGAACCCTTGTCTTTTGTGGACTCAACCCATATTTGACCACCCATAAGTTCCACTAGATTTTTACAAATGGCTAATCCTAGGCCTGTGCCTCCAAATTTTCTTGTTGTTGAGGAGTCCAATTGGGTAAAAGACTGGAAAAGCCTGTTTATCTCATCCGCGTCAATTCCAATTCCTGTATCTGAAATTGCAAATTCGAGGAAATCTGTATCTGCATGTCTTTCAATGCTGAGGTTAACACTTCCGGTGTGGGTGAACTTTATAGCGTTTCCAACCAAGTTCAACAATACCTGCCGAATTTTAGTGCTGTCACCGATGATATCTGAAGGAAGTGGTCCTATAAAATTGAGCTTAAATTCTAGGCCTTTTTTCTTCGCATTAGACTCCAATAGATTGAATGCATCTTGAACTAGCTCTGGAAGCATGAAGCTTCTTTTCTCAATTTGCATTTTTCCGCTTTCAATTTTGGAGAAATCGAGAATGTCATTTAATAGTTCCAATAAACTTTCACCACTATTTTTAATGGTATTGAGGTATTCTCTCTGGTTTTCATCAAGAGAGCTCTGCATCATAATATTGGTCATGCCTAAAACCCCGTTCATTGGGGTTCTGATCTCATGACTCATGGTTGCTAGAAACTCTGATTTCGCTGCTGTAGCTGCCTCTGCTAAATCTCTTGCTTTAATAATTTCAGATTCAAATTGCTTTCTCTGTGAGATATCTGTCACCTTATAAAGCAGGTATTCTGTTCCAAATCGATGTATCCAAGTGATGGACACAAAAGCATAGAATTCTTTTCCAGAATGAGCTTTCAATTCCAACTCAGAGTTCCAGAATTTATTCCTGAGTAGTTGCCTCACCCCGATTGAATCGTCTTCCTCACTCAGCTCGTTTTTTCGAAATTGGCTAAAATTCATTCCAGTAATCTCATTCAATGAGATATCAAACATCTCAGTTGCCCTTGCATTTGCTTCGTAGATAAACCCTTCAAAATCGGTTAAGAAGATGCCGTCTTCTGTTTTTGACACTATGGTTCTAAGAAGCTCTTCTTTAATTCTGTTCTCTCGGTAAAAGCGATTTTTCAAATATACTAGACTCAAAAGCAGAACTAACATGGTGTATGTTCCAATGACGAGGTAGAGCTGTTGATTCGATGATAAGGTGTGGCAATTTAAAGTCGCTATTGTCATCACAGCACTGGCATACACTAGAAATAACAGTGCTTGTTTCGTGGTTTTGAAGGCAATGCTTATCGTTTGAATTGAAACCCCGAAAAGAATGATATATGCGGGGTGAAAATTATTGTTCCACGCGCCAAAAGCCAATTGTGTAATAAATAAAAAGAATAAAAAATTCGTTGCTTGATAAATACGCTTCCTTCGAATTCCCTTTTGATAGGATAGATTGATGGTGTAAGCACACAATAGTATGATTACTGCTCTGTCCCAGAACAGCTCTTTTACCTCACCAATGAAAACTATGGCTACCAATAAAAAAACTGCGCTTAAGAATATTGCAACAAGGCACATAAGCCTATAAAAAGCAGGCCCTTGAGATCTTGCGTTAATGGGGGAAATCATTCCCTTCATATAGATGTGCTATTTTTGGAGCATTCTTACTTCCGTACTTTAATACTATTTTCTAGTGCAAAAGGTTTCGTTCATCGTTTTGATAGGCATCACATTAGTGTGTGTAAAACCCGTTGCTCAACAACCACTCTCAGCAAATGCTCAAGAAGTCAGCTTGTTACATCGCAAGGTTGTAGTGGCAGCTGGAACCGGCTTAGCCCTTGGAATAACTACCTATGGCCTATCCCAAGCTTGGTACAACGAATACGATAAAGTCAATTTCCATTGGTTTGATGACAGCCAGCAATGGCTGCAAATGGATAAAGCTGGTCACTTTTTAAGTTCCTACCATTTCGGAATGGGCGGATACAATGCTTTTAAATGGGCAGGATTCTCAGAAAACACTTCATTATGGATTGGAGGCAACACAGGTTTTCTTCTTCTGCTAGGAGTTGAATATTTAGATGGAAAATCCTCAGGATGGGGAGCTAGCATATCTGACCTTGCTTCTAACACTGCAGGAAGTCTGCTTTTTATCGGTCAGGAAAAGATTTGGCATGAACAAAGAATCACTCCAAAATTCTCATATCGACAAAGTCCATACGCTTCAAAGAATCCCGGGCTTTTGGGTGATGGACTGCAAGAGGAATGGCTAAAAGATTATAACGGACAAACATATTGGCTTTCATTCAATATAAAGTCATTCATAAATTCAAATCATATTCCGGCATGGTTGGATTTGAGTTTAGGGTATGGCGGAGATGGTTTAATGCGTGGTAGTTTAGCTGATCAAAACTCAAGCGAATTCGCCAATATCCAGCGACTAAGGCAGTACTATTTTTCACTCGATGCCGATTTATGGCGTATTCCAACCCAATCGAAATGGTTAAAAACTAGTTTCCGAGTTCTATCATTTGTAAAAATCCCATTCCCAGGTGTGAGAATTGACTCTAAAGGAGGACTCAAAATGGAATGGCTCTCCTTTTGAAAACCTCGAATCCTTGCTTTAAAAAGTCCCAAAATTAGAATTGGTTGAATTTGAATGGCTATTTTTGAACTTCATCTTTGGAAAAAATACAATATGGCCGCATCTGTAGAAAGCTTTCAAGAACACATTAACAAAGGATACACTTTTAAAAAAGACAGTATAATTATTGGAGGCGCTATCTACAATGGTGCTCCTGTGCCAGGCACCCAGATAAAGATTCCACTGAAAACTTTAAACAGACACGGACTCATTGCAGGGGCCACTGGAACAGGAAAAACGAAGACTTTGCAAGTAATGGCAGAGCAAATGAGTCTGAAAGGCATTCCTACATTGTTGATGGATTTGAAAGGCGATTTGAGTGGATTAGCTCAACCTGGCAGTTTGAATGACCACATCACCTGGAGACAGGGCAACATCGGTGTTCCATATGTTGCAGAGCCTATGCCTGTGGAACTATTGAGTTTAAGCAAAGAACCGGGTGTTCAGCTAAGAGCAACAGTTTCAGAATTTGGCCCAGTACTTTTCTCCAAAATTCTAAATTTGAATGATACTCAACAAGGTATGATGAGTATTCTCTTTAAATACTGTGATGACAACAAGTTACCCTTACTGGATTTAAAAGATGTCAAAGAAATCATTCAATATGCCTCTGGTCCAGGACAAGAAGAGTTTAAAAAAGAATACGGAAGATTAGCTTCTAGCAGTGTCAGTACTATTTTAAGGAAGATTATCGAAATTGAACAGCAAGGAGCTGACCGATTTTTTGGAGAGAAATCATTCGAAACATCAGATTTGGTTCGGCAGAAAGACGGAAAAGGAGTGATTAGCATATTGCGTCTGACCGATATTCAAGACAAGCCTAAGCTTTTCTCTACATTTATGCTTTGCCTCTTGGCTGAGGTTTACAGCACATTTCCAGAAGCAGGAGACACAGATAAACCGAAGCTTTGCATTTTTATTGACGAGGCACATCTTGTTTTCAAAGAAGCTTCTAGTGCACTATTAGATCAGATCGAAGCAATTATAAAACTGATTCGCTCCAAAGGAGTTGGAATCTTCTTCTGCACCCAAGATCCTACGGATGTTCCAGATGCTGTTTTGGGTCAACTGGGATTAAAGGTTCAACACTCCTTAAGAGCTTTTACAGCCAAGGACAGAAAGGCCATCAGAAAAACAGCTGAAAACTATCCGTTATCAGATTTCTACGATACAGAAACTGTTTTAACTTCATTGGGAATTGGTGAAGCATTGATAACGGTACTCGATGAAAAAGGAAGGCCTACCCCACTTGCTGCGACCCTTTTGCAAGCTCCGAAAACAAGAATGGATATTCTAACGGATGCTGAAATAACTTCCTTAACTAAGTCTTCCGATTTAGTGAGATTATACAATGAGGTGATTGATCGAGACAGTGCATTTGAAATGTTGCGGGCTAAGCTAGACAAAGCCGCAAGTGAGGAAAATATTAAAGAGAAAGAAGAGCAACACAAGGCTGCTGAGAAATCAACTACACGCAAAAAAGAGGATCCTAGCTTTATCGAAAAAGCCTCGAAAAACACGATGGTCAGGCAAATTGGCAGGACCATTTTTAGAGAACTCTCAAGAGGTCTTTTAGGAGTGCTCGGTGTAAAAAAGTAAGATAAAAGAAAGGCTGCCCGAGGGCAGCCTTTCAAAATAGTATGGGTGAAAGTTATTACTTAGTTGCAGCCCACTTGCGGATTTCCGTGCGGAACCACTCATCAGCAGCATCAGTCCATTTGAAGTTGTTACGAACATACTCCATAGTGTCTTTTTCAATGTCAGTATAAGAATTTCCATCTTTTACTGCATCAAGCAGAGCGGATGCATCTTCTTTCGAAATACGTCCATCTCCAGAACCTGAAGTTAGTTTTTCTGCAAGTTCGATGATTTCACCATCGTACTTCTTTCCGTCTATTTCTTTGTAGTAGCTCATGTGTTTATGAATTTTTAATTATTACTTACCAAATAAACCTCCGAGTTTTCCTCCGAGCAGACCTTTAGCCTTTTCAATCATTCCGCCAGCATCTAATCCAGCAAACTCAGCCAATCCAGCTGCATCATTACTTGAATCCGATTTGCGGAATTTATCTCCCAGCATATCGATGATATAAGGAATAATTTTTGAAGCAAGGCCATTGGCCGTTCCAGCATCCATCCCCAATGATGAGCTAAGCTTTCCTGTCAAATTCCCAACAATTCCCTGTACAATAGAGTTGGAGGAATTGGTAGATGATTCATCTGTAAATAAACTTAAAACTGAATCCATTCCGCCTGAGCTAGCTTTACTCATGAGCTCTTCACTCATGGATGAGCCGCTCAACTTAACGATATCATCAACTTTATCAGTACTTACACCTGATTCACTAATTTTTGAACTTAACTGGTCTTTGAATGAGTCTATTAGATTTTCTAACATTCGATTGATTTATTGTTTTGAAATTGTTTCTCTACCGGATTGTAGTTTCTCTCTGGTTTCACGAACTCTTCTTGAGATATCATCAATTTTCTGTTGCTTCTCAAGAAGCTCTTGTTTTGTGAATTTACCCGAAGTTTTGTCAGCCTCAAGCTGTGTTTTCAGCCCGTTTACTTGTTTTTTAATCTGAGCATAACGTGCATTTGACTCAGCCATTTTATCAAGAATTTTAACCTGCTTAGCTGCTTTTTGATCTTCAGGGCTCAGTTTCGAAATTTCTTCCTCATCCATTGCCCGATAAGCATCCGCATTCTTAGAAGGATAATTAATCTTTCCGGCAGAAAGTCTAGTCAGTTCTTCACGATTGCGACTTACTTCATCAAGGAATTCCTTGTTGTTCTGTCTCGCATGCTTTCTAGCTTCAGCAGCTTGAGCTTTGGCTTCCATCATTCGTTGAATCTCATCTTCTTTCATTTCTCTAGAAGATTCTTTCACTTCATTTTTAGATTCCGCGGCATTTTCTTTCGCTTCTTTGGCCTTTTGCTTTCCCTCATTTTTGAGCTGCTCCGTTTGCGCCTTCCCCTTGTTATTAGGATCTTTAACTCCTTTTGTACTTTGGGAAAAGACAACACCGGTCAACAAACAAAATATGAGAGCGTTAATACTGATTAAGACTTTATTTTTCATTTTCCGTCTGTTGCTTTCTTTACTGCATCAGTAGCGTCATCTTTCATGTCTTCTAGTGACTCTTCGATGTCGTCCATCTCAGCTTCTACTTCGTCCATTTTAGCGCCTAAGCTATCGATTGCAGATTCAGCTGTATTGGAAACATCTTCCTTTACTTCTTCCATCGCGTTCGTTGCGTCGTCCATCATTGTAGACTCTTCTGCGGCTCCACCGCAAGATGCTAGCGCTAGTGTAGCTGCTACCATCGGGATAATAAGCATTCCTCTTTTCATAATAATTGGTTATGTGGTTTAGTTATTAAATTGCAAGTTATCGCCTTCTATTTAAAAAGAAGGATAAATAATATAAAAGTGTAGCTATCGAGCCTATTGCAGCGACCAAATATGTTCTTGCTGCCCAGGTCAACGATTCTTTAGACGCAACAAGTTCACTATTGGTCACAATATTTTTTTCCTGCATCCATTTTATCGCTCTATGACTAGCATCATACTCAACAGGCAGTGTGATTAAGCTGAATAGTGTAGTTAAACTAAACAGCACTATTCCAATGCCTAAAATAGCAGGAAAAGTGTTGACTAATAAAATCCCAGCCAATAAGACCCACTGCATAAATTTTGAGCTAATACTTACGATTGGAACCAAATTTGATCGCATAGAAAGCCATTTGTATGCAGTGGCATGTTGCACAGCATGACCGACCTCATGGGCTGCAACAGCAGCAGCGGCGGCATTCCTTTCTCCAAATACAGCTTGACTCAAATTCACAATTTTATCCTTTGGACTATAATGATCTGTCAATCTTCCCGAAATTGATTTAACCGATACATCTGTAATACCATAGTCAGCAAGCATTCGCTTTGCAATTTCCTCCCCGCTCATACCATTGCTCAAATGAATCTTGGAGAATTCTTCAAACTTCGATTTGAGTTTATTGCTTACCCACATGCTGATAAACATCACAATCAGCCCAACTATATATGCACCTATAACCATCTCTTATACGATGTAAATTTATAAAATTGCTAACTACCTGACAGATAATGCTTCAATACTTTTCATCATTATTTTCACAGTATTAACAAGTCACGTAAATTGTCGGAAATTCAAACCAATGCCAAAGCTGAATATCGATCTCAAAAAATTCGAAATTACAAGTGCTAAAAAATTCTCTTTGAGTGACTTTTCCACCTCCCCAGAAGTCGAAATATCGAAGTCAGATTCAAAAGACATCATTGAGGAAAATGTGAGCTCTATTGCAGACTTTCAAGAAAGAATGTATGCAAATCAAAAGCGATCTGTCTTAATTATTTTTCAAGCGATAGATGCCGCTGGAAAGGATGGAACTATAGAACGACTGGTCACCGGAATCAATCCGCAAGGGGTTCAAGTCAACAGTTTTAAAAAGCCAACTCCCGAAGAATTAAGTCATGACTTTTTGTGGAGAGTTCAAAGAAAACTTCCTCCTAGAGGTATAATTGGTGTTTTCAACAGATCTCATTACGAAGAGACTCTTGTGGTCAGAGTGCATCCTGAATATTTAATGTCTCAGCATATTCCAGGAATCGAAGCCCCAGAAGATGCTACTGATGAATTGTGGCAAAGACGATTCAAAATGATTAGAAATTTCGAGCAAAACCTCGTTGACACTGGAACTTTAGTGCTGAAATTCTTCCTTTATGTCAGCAAAGACGAGCAAAAAAAGAGGTTACTCGACAGAATAAAGGATGAAGACAAGCATTGGAAATTCAAAATAGACGACATCAATGAAAGGCCTCATTGGAAGGAATATCTCCATGCTTTCGAAGAGGCGATTGCAAACACGGCCAGTCCAGATTGCCCTTGGTTTATCATTCCAGCCGACGATAAAAACACGATGAGGGCGATTGTTTCGAGTATAGTAGAAATGAAATTGCAAGACTTTAAAGAAGATTGGCCTACTACCAACCCCTCAGACCTAGAAGATATTAAGCTAGGAAAGTCAATGCTTCAAAACGAAAATTAAGGTCGGATATCCAATTGCAGGACTACAGGCAAATGGTCAGAATACCCTCCGTAGTAATTCTTCCCGTAAGTTCTATTGGGTGATGAATTTCCGTCTGGAGCTGTATAAAGCAAGTAATCCTCTTTGTAAATACGAGCACTATTCTCAGAAGCCGAAAATCCCTTTTGTGCATTCAAAACCGCACGACTGCACATGAATTGATCCAAGGCTCCCCATTCGCCTTTGTAATTGTAACTGCCTTCTCCATTTTTATGCATGATATCCATGAAGTTGTAAATAGGCCAATCACCTTTTCCGCTGGCTTGAAGAATTTCTCTAATGCTCTTATCGTTAGGATGATCATTGAAATCACCCATCAATACTATTTTTGCGTCCGGATTAATTGCTCGTAATGAGTCCATTTTTGACTTCAACAGTAATGCCATGGTCATTCGATTTGGTTCCGTCTCAACTTGACCTCCGCCACGAGATGGCCAATGGTTGACAAAAACATGTAGACTGTCATTTCCTTTTATTCCAACTCCATATACAATGTATCGCGTGTTAGGACGATCACCCGAAGGTAGTTTTGCTGTGAAGAAATCTAGATTCTCCATCCTAATGCTTGACTTCCTATAAATCATTGCACAATCAATTCCTCTTCCATCAGGGCTGTCTTTGTGGATAATCTCATAGCCACCAGTGGCAAGCTTCCCAGTAGCAACTAAATCTTGCACGACTTTCAGATTTTCAACTTCACATAAACCAATAAGCTCAGGCAATTCATCATCTAAGGAAGACAAGACTTGAGCAAGCTTATTCAACTTATCAGCATAACGTTCTTCCGTCCACTCCTTTTCACCCGTTGGTGTAAATTCATCATCGGCTGTCGCGGGATCATTCTCCGTATCAAACAAATTCTCAACATTATAGAATGCCAAGGTCAATTCATCATTGCTAGAATCAATATCAACCTGTGTAGTTGACTTAGTTTCGTTGCATCCAGCTCCAATGAACAAAACACAACCTAATAAGTACATCAAATTCTTCATCAACATTCAATTAAGTGAGTCAATCCGAAAAACACCGCCAGCCACACCAATCCCTTCACAAAAAAAAAGATAAAACCGGCAATGCCTAGCTTTTTCAACCAATCTTTAAATCCAGACTTCATTCAATCCAGTCTGCTACGAATACATTCGTTTCGCGAGTTCCGTTGTTGTGACGATTGCTTCCCCAAACTAGTTGTTTTCCATCATTGGAAAACATAGGGAAAGCATCAAAAACAACATCATGTGTGATTCTTTCTAATCCAGTGCCATCAGCACCAATCATGTACAGATTAAATTCATAACCCCTTTCACCAGCGTGGTTTGAAGCAAATATGATCTTCTCTCCTGAAGGATGGTAAAACGGCGCCCAGTTGGCCTTTCCTAACTTAGTAACCTGCTGCAAGTCACTTCCATCAACCTTGCAAGTGAACAATTCCATCTCTGTTGGCTGCACCAATCCTTGGGATAAAAGTTCTTTGTAGTTTTTTACTTCTTCTTCTGTTTGCGGGCGAGAAGCTCTAAAAACCAATCGCGTTCCGTCCGGTGAAAAGAAAGCTCCTCCATCATAGCCCAAGCCATCGGTGATTTGCTTAACATCAGATCCGTCCAAATTCATTGTATACAGCTCCAAATCGCCGCTTCTCAAAGAAGTAAAAACAATTTTATCTCCTTGTGGAGAAACAGTCGCCTCTGCGTCGTAACCAGGCTCATTGGTGAGTTGCTTCACGATATTCCCCTGAAGATCAGCTATAAAAATGTCAAAATCTGGATAGATGGGCCACACATATTTACCATTGGTCATACGCTCTGGACTAGGTGGACAGTTTTCATCTCCCAAATGCGTTGAAGCATAAAGCACTGTCGAATCTCCAGGTAAAAAATAGGCACAGGTTGTTCTTCCCAGACCAGTACTCACCATGTTAAGCGGGGTTGAATCGGGCTTAGCAGCGAGGTCAATCGTGAATATTTGATCACATTCAATATCCCAAGACGGGTTGGTAACCTGCATCACCAATTTAGTGTCGTCATAGCTCCAATATGCTTCTGCATTGTCTCCTCCAAAAGTCAACTGCCTTACATTTTTCAAATGTGTTTCTTCTGCATAGTGAATTACACCTGAACTATCTTCAATATTTGTTGCCACATTAGCCGAGGATTCATCCTCAGATTGAACTTGCTCATTACTCGCTCCACCGCATGATGCCAAGGCAAAAAGAACTGCAAAAACCCAACTGTATCTCATTTCTAAACTTTATTTTGACCGCGAAGTTAATGAAGAATGCTGATAGATTAGGAATGATTAATTTTGCAGCTTAAAACTACTCCGAAATGAAAATTATTATTCCTGCTCTTATTCTCTCATTCTTTGCAATCGCATGTACATCAAGCCCTGTTAAAGATGATCAAACCCAGCTATTAGAGGATGTTAGCTTCCTCGCGTCTGACTCTTTGGAAGGAAGAGGCACGGGCACTGCTGGTGAGCGAATAGCAGCTGAATACTTGGTTAATCGTTTTAAAACACTTGGACTGCAAGCAATGGGAGATTCGAGTTCCTTTTTGCAGGAATTTAGATTTGTGCCTAAGTCAAACCCGCACGTGATGGAGCAAGGAGATAGCACAACGCTTGGCATGGGCACGGTGAAAGAAGTGAGAGGCAATAACGTCGTTGCATTTCTCGACAAAGGAGCTGCAAACACGGTGATTATTGGTGCGCACTACGACCATTTGGGATTGGGAGATGAGAATTCGCTGTACAAAGGTGAACCTCAAATTCACAATGGTGCAGATGATAATGCTAGCGGAGTTGCGGTAATGCTGGAATTGGCTGAAAGATTGAAGTTCAAAACATCAGGAAACAACTATCTTTTCATTGCCTTCTCTGGTGAAGAAAAAGGGTTGTGGGGATCTAATTTCTATTGTAAAAATCCAACTTACCCAATGGAAAAGATCAATTACATGATCAATATGGACATGGTAGGTAGATTGAAAGTAGAAAACAAACTTGCCATAAATGGCGTCGGCACTTCTCCTCAGTGGATGCCTGTCTTGGAGAAAATAAACGTTGATTCGATAGTAATGGTAAGCTCAGAATCTGGAGTTGGACCTTCAGACCATACCTCGTTCTACTTAAAAGACATTCCTGTGTTACATTACTTCACTGGTCAACACGAAGATTACCATAAGCCGACAGACGATGTTGAAAAAATCAATATTAAGGGAATGGTTTCAGTCACTGATTTCATAGAAGAAATGATCGTTCAATTGGACAGTTCTGGCAAACTTGAATTCACAAAGACTGTCGATCAAGACGATGAAAACACACCTCGATTCACCGTAACTCTTGGCGTTATTCCTGATTATATGTTCAGTGGTGATGGTATGAGAATAGACGGTGTAAGTGAGGGTAAGGTAGCTTTTCGCTCTGGAATAATCGCTGGTGACATAGTTGTAGGCATGGGCGAAATTGAAGTAGTTGACATGATGTCATATATGGCTGGACTTAGTCAATACAGCTCAGGAGACAGCTCTCAGGTTCGTGTTTTAAGAGGAGAAGAAGAGCTTAAATTCAATATCAAGTTCGACTGATTCACCAAGCTTTGATTTCTTAAAACCATTTTGTTTCAAGAGTTGTTGTAGGTATGAATGGTTTTCAATGAGAGTATTCCTTAATTTCTGTTTGGTTTTTTATCCAATGCTTGGAATGGCCTTGGACAATGACCAGGTCAAGTCCCTAAATGCTAATCGAATTGATTCGGACATTCATGTTGACGGACTTTTAAATGAAGAAGTTTGGGAGACCGCAAATGCTGCCTCTGGTTTTACCGAATTTGAACCACAACCAAACACAGCTTCTTCTCAACAAACCGTAGTCAAAGTGCTTTATGACGACGAAGCTATCTATGTCGGAGCAATAATGCATGACAGCTCTCCAGACAGTATCCTGAATCAATTTACTGAGCGAGATGAGTATGGAAATAGTGATTACTTTGGATTTTGGCTAAGCTGCTTTAATGATGGAATAAATGCTTTCGAGTTCTTCGTAAGCCCAGCTGGAATTCAACTCGATGCACAAGTAACTGTTTTCAAAGAAGACTACAATTGGAATGCTGTTTGGCAATGCAACACACGTATTACGGAAGAAGGCTGGACTGCAGAATTCAAAATTCCCTATTCAGCTTTGCGATTTCCTGATGGTGAAGAACAGCAATGGGATGTTAATTTTATTAGATCCATCAGACGTGTTCGTGAAAAAAGTTATTGGCAGCCAATTCAACCTACTGTTGATGGACAAATCAACCAAAGTGGAAAGCTCTTTGGGATTCAGAATGTTGTTGCTCCTGTGCGTTTGTTCTTCACTCCATACGCTTCGTCTTACCTGGAAATTCAGTCTACTCCTGACGGGATAAAGCATGGCACTTCTTTCAATGGAGGAATGGATGTGAAGTATGGAATAAATGATGCCTTCACCCTTGATATGACCCTAATTCCGGATTTTGGCCAAGTGGTTGCCGACAATAAAGTGTTCAACCTTTCGCCTTTTGAAATAGAGTTTGGAGAAAATAGGTCATTTTTTACTGAAGGCACTGAACTTTTCACGAAAGGAGGATTGTTCTATTCCAGACGAGTAGCCGGATTGCCAATAGGTTACAACCAAGTTAATGCCCAACTTCAAGAAGATGAACAAGTGATTGACAACCCTTTGAATAGCCAACTCTACAATGCCACAAAACTAAGTGGGCGAAATTCAAAAGGGCTGGGAATTGGTTTTTTTAATGCTATCAGTCAGGCAAGTTACGCCACATTAGAAGACTTAGACGGGAATCAACGGCAAATTCAAACTGCTCCAATGAGCAACTACAATATTTTTGTCCTCGATCAAAACCTCAAGAATAATAGCTATTTCACCCTCATAAATTCTAACGTGATTCGCAATGGCGAAAGCTACGATGCAAATGTTCTTGGGACAGATTTTCGAATTCGAAATAAGCTAAATAAAATTGAACTTAAAGGATCGGGCGCTTGGAATAAAAAACTCAATTTTGACCAAGAGGATGACCAAGGATTCACATCGACATTGGGAGTTTCTAAAATTGGAGGAAACTGGACCTACGGTACCACCAGTCTTATAATCGACAACACTTACGACCCCAATGACCTCGGTTTTTTAACTCGAAACAACCGTGTTGCTCAAAATAATTTTATTCGATATACCCGATATGAACCAAAAGGTAAATTCAATAAAATCTGGTCTACCCTAAATATAAACTACAACCGCTTGTATAAACCGAGTGTCTATACCTCTACTGCAGTTAGTTGGGAGCTGAATGCCTTCACTAGGAAATTTAATGCCGGGGGAATAGGACTTTCTGCTGAACCAAGTGGAGTTCAAGACTATTTCGAACCTCGTCGCCCTGG
>Ga0222689_1000116_pt1 | contig 42219 bp, 42 predicted proteins | sample AntAcemetage1231_FD_179838 | JGI IMG/M metagenome (GOLD analysis project Ga0222689, IMG submission 179838) | Saline water microbial communities from Ace Lake, Antarctica - #1231 | ecosystem: Environmental > Aquatic > Non-marine Saline and Alkaline > Saline | place: Antarctica: Ace Lake...
CGCCGGGCGTCGTCTTCGGGGTCAAGGGTTTTGGCCTCATCTTCGTTCCTACGTCACTACGATGAGACCAAAACCCTCCACTATCCAAAAGACGGAAACTGTCTCAAAGGCGCTGACGGGGAACACGACGACCCGCGGATCGTTGAATCCGCTGAAGCCGGATGCCGGGACATTGTATTGAACACTCTGAGTGTAGGTGTTCGTCAGGGCGCCCAGGTCCGTGGCCTTCAAGCTGCCGGTCGTGTAACCGACCAGCGTGAGGCTGTCCCCACCGCCGAGATCGTAAACGGCGTCACCGTTGCCGTCGCTCGAGAGCCGCGCCAGCAGTTCGGCCGTACCGGACGGCGTGTTGCCGGCACTGAGAACGATCGTGTCGGCGCCGACCGTGTAGTCGCCGACCGTGTCGTTGCCGCCTCCCAGGTTGAAGATGTCGTTTCCGGCGCCACCGAACAGATAGTCGTTGCCAATGCCGCCACTCAGTTGGTCGTTGGTTCCGAGGCCGCCGAAGATGAGGTCGTCGCCGGCCCCGCCTTCAACCCGCCTGTTGTTGCCGTCGCCGCCGTACAGCGTGTCGTCACCGTTTCCACCGTAGACGACATCAGGAAAGGCGTCGGCCACACCGACATCGTCCGCATAGACGAGGTCATTGCCATCCCCGGCGTAGATGTCATCGTTCCGACCGCCGCCGTAGATGACGTCGTCACCGGCACCGGCATAGACTTCGTCGGCCAGTTCGCCGGCGCTCAGGGTATCGTTGCCGGCCCCTCCCGAGAGCGAATCCCGGCCATTGCCGCCCCGGAGGAGGTCGTTGCCGTCGTAGCCGTAGATGCGGTCGTTGGCGGTGCCACCAATTAGAGTGTCGTCGCCCGATGTTCCGTAAATGGTCGCCACGAGGCCCTCCAGTCGCCATGATCGCAAAAAACAGCGGCGCTGGAATCGCCCACGGGCGAACATGAATTGCAAAGTCTATTATAGATTGTACTTATCTAGAATTAAATTAGTCATTGGGAATATCACCGTACCGCGTTCGACGACAACGCACGCTTGCACGAGAATTCGACAACCGGGTCGGCTCATCCACGGCAGCGCCTTAACACATTGTTCACCTGTCTCGGCTAACGTGTCCGCGCCTGATCCAGGCAGGGAGGACACTGATGGCCATCGACGGTATCGGCACCACGCTCAGCGCGCATTCCGTAGCCGGGGTGCGGGCGCAGAACGAGCAGGTCCGCTCGCTCGGGGCCGGCTTCTCGCAGCTGCTCCAGGGTGCGGCGGAAATCGCCGGCGGCGCCGCGGCGGCATCGGGCGGCGCGGCGTCCAGCGGCGCGGCCCCTTCGATCGACCCGAATCGCGGTCAGACCGTCGACATTCTCGCCTGACCGACCCCGCCTCGAGCCGAACCGGTCGCGAGTTCAATCCAGAATAGCAAAGGGCGCGCCGCAGAATGCGGCGCGCCCTTTTCTCGTGCGTTCGCGAGGAGGATCAGACCTCTTCGGGAAGCGCAGTCGCAACCGACTTCACCATCTCGGTGATGCGCTTGCGCAGGTTCGGGTTCTTGATCGAGTAGTAGGCGCGGACCAGCTCGAGCGTCTCGCGTCGGGCCATCGGGTCCGCCGGGTTCTCCTCGTAGTCGTCCTTCAGGCCGCCACTCTTCATCCGACGCGGCGAATGGGCCGCGGTATCGTCCGAGATGTCGTCGAAGAAGAAGCTGACCGGCACGTCCAGGATCTGACCGATGTCCCAGAGCCTGGAGGCACTGATCCGGTTGCTGCCGCGCTCGTACTTCTGGACCTGCTGGAAAGTGATGCTCAAGGCATCACCAAGCTGCTCCTGGCTCATGCCCAGAAGCGTGCGGCGCAGACGTACGCGGCGACCAACATGCACGTCGATCGGATTGTTGTTCGTGATCTGATAGTTCGGATCATCACGCCGTGATTCGGCTTTAGCTTGGGCCATGTGACGGATCTAACCTCCTCGTCGCAAGTACAATGTCACTCTCAATACCAGCATATGCCGAATTTTCTGTTAACGGTATCGAGGCTGGGCAGGCAAATTCATCCGTATATTCCACAGTCCCGAGCCCGAAGCAGCACGGCATTTCGTCGTCCGGCATGCCGTGGCAGCCAACGTGGCGAACCGCGCGGACCCTTGTCCGTCAACCGTGACGGGCAGTCAACGGTTCCCCGGTTTCGGTACGAAATCAAAATGACGAATCGGCTGCATCCCGAGGGACGCTCACACCCACGGACAGTGGCTGTTGGAGGCACCGAAGGTCGTACCGACCTGGAAGCGCGAGAGACCGAACGGCGTTAGTTCGCTCACTGTCTCGCCGCGCACCAGCTGCCGGGCCAGCAGCTTGCCGACCCCGAGCATCTTGAACCCGTGATTGGAGTCGGCGACCATGTAGACGTTGTCGGCGACCCAGTCGAAGATCGGCACGTTGTCCGGCGTGAACGCCCCGATTCCGCCGTTGCGGCGCTCGCGGAACTTGTCGCGGTTGCCCTCGAACCGTCCCATGAGCTGTCCCATCGACGCCGTCATGTAGTCGGCGAACCCGGCCTCCGCCTGATACGCGTCGCTGGCGTGGCCATAGGGCTCGACCGCCGCCCGCGGGCCGATCTTGACCGGGATGGTGCCACCCTGGATGCCGGGGCCGTCCATGCGCTCCGCGCCGTTCTTCCAGTAGACGTAGAGGTGGTCGTCCAGCTCCTTGCCGGTGCGCGGGTCGAGGACGGCGGTGTTCATCAGCTCGACATGCAGCACCGGCGGGTCGCGGTCGTCGGCGGTCCGGTACGGCCCGTCGGTGTAGACCTCGCCCTCCAGCAGCCGCCAGTAGGTCCACATGTCCTTCTCGACGGTCTCGCCGTCCGGATAGACGCAGGCGATGCGATCGCCGCGGCCGAGCATCTCCCAGTGCTTCGGCGTCCAGGCCCCGAGGCCCCAGACGATCACGTCGGCCGCCACCGCCCCTTCCGGGGTCAGTACCTTGGTCACCCGGCCGTTGGCGGTGTCATAGCCGGTGACCTCGACGCCGGCGTAGATCCGCACACCGCGCTCGCGGCACTTCTCGGCGAGCCCGGCGATCGCCTGCCGGGTGCCGGCATAGCCGCTCGGATGCTCGAAATGGCAGACCTCGATGCCGTCGGTCTTGAAGTCCGGCCACAGGTTCTTGAGGAAGGTGCGGGCCTCCTTGCCGACATACAGGTCGGACCGGTAGCCCACGGCGTTGTGGTGCGCGACCATGTTCTCGTAGTCGGCCTGCTGGTTACCCTCGCCGGCCGATATGTAGCCGACCTGCTGGAAGCCGAAGCGCACCGGGTCGGCCATCCAGACGTCCGCCGAGTGCCGCAGGATCGCGTGCAGCGGCTCCGTCATGTACATGTTGCGCACGCAGCCGCAGGCGATGCCCGACGCGCCGGCACCGGGCGCGGTCTTGTCGACGACGATGACGTCGCGGCCGGAGCCGCGACCGGTCGCCTCCAGTTCCATCGCCAGGTGCCAGGCGGTCGAAAGGCCATGCACGCCGGCCCCCACCACCATGTATGCGATCGAGGACGGCAGCACGTCGGTCATCGTCTTTCCCCTGCTCGGTTCGCGGCCGGCCCTGGGGGCCGATGCCTTCGGTGACGGTCGGGCGCCACGGACGGGCCGGACGTCAGTCCGTCCAGCCCGGATGCCGTGGATGGTCGCGCGGCGTCAACAGCCAGCGCCGCGCCACCTCGCGGTAGCCGGTCAGCCGATAGCCGCCGTTGCGCGCCAGCACCGCGTCGCGGTTGGCGCCATAGATCTTCGGTAGCACGAACCACGGCAGCCCGGGCCGTTCATGGTGCAGCGCGTGCAGGTTATTGGACAGGAACAGCCACGCAAGCGGACCACGGCTCTCGACGATCGCGCTGCGGTGGGCCGGGTCGGCGGCCGGCCGGTGCTCCGCGAACGAGCGCAGCAGCATCAGCGAGGTCGCCGGCCAGACGACGGCCAGCATGTAAAGCCAGGCAGGCACGCCGAGCACGCCCTGGAGCACCGCGAGCACCGCGAAGGCCTGGAGCCCGTGCCGGCCCCAGACCCGCCCCAGGATCCGGTCGCCGCGGCGGATCCGTCGGGTCTCGGCCAGCACGAAGCGGGCAGCGACCCAGGGCGGCCCGAGCAGCAGGCGGCCGGCGAGCGTGTTCAGGACGCGCAGCGCCAGGCGATGCAGCCGGCCGGCCCGCTCCCAGGCCTCGGCGGTGACATAGAAGCTCTCCGGATCATCCAGAGGATCGGTCAGCCGTTCGTCGGCATGGTGCTGCAGGTGCGTGGCGCGATACCGTTCATAGGGCAGCCACAGCACCAGGGGCGGCCCGGCGATCCAGCGGTTCAGGGCGGCGTTCGGCGTCGGGTGGCCGTGCAACACCTCGTGCTGTAGCGAGGCCTGCCAGGCCACGCACCACGCCGCCAGCGGCGCCCAGGCCCAGGCCGGCAGCAGCGCCAGCCCCCCCGCCAGGACGGCCGCCAGCCATCCGGCATAGATCACCACCGCCAGCGCGACGGTCTGCCATTCCACCCGGGCCGCCAGGCGCGGCACGATGGCCGTAACCGGCGCGGCCAAAGCTACGGCGCCGAGGACACCGGACAAGGGCCCGGATGCTGTCGAGGTGGCCGGCAAAGGGGCGTCGAACGAGTTCGCTTCACGCTTATGTGACATGCCGCCGACGCTATGTCGCCGTCGATGGTGTGACAACGAGCCTATGCGAAGCTTGTGTTTACAATGGTGATCGATAAGTATGATTGGTGATAAAACACAACAGTAGCTGCGTATGACACCGACCGCCGCACCTCCAGACAAGCGCTTCACCGTCCAACTGTTCCGGGAGCGCCTGGAGCAGGCCATGGACCGCGCCGGCACGACTCGGGCCGGGTTGGCCCGGCGGATCGGCGTCGACCGGTCGACCTTGTCGCAGATCCTGTCGCCGGAAAGCGTGCGGCTGCCGCGTGCCGATACCGTAGCGGCCATGGCCGGCGCGTTGCAGGTCAGCCTCGACTGGCTGCTGGGCCTGACCGAAGGCAACCAGCTGGGCGCCGACATCCTGGAGCGCGCGCCCGAGATCTCGCCACGCCGCCGGGCACCGGAGGACGAGAATCTGCGGCGCTGGTACGCCGAGTCCGCCGGCTACAAGATCCGCCTGGTCCCGACCAACCTGCCCGATCCGCTGAAGACCAACGAAGTGGTCGAGCACGAGTACCGCGAGGCGCAGGGCCTGAGCACCGAGCAGGCGATGCGGCGGTCGCTCGATCGGCTGGACCACGCCCGCCAGCCCGAGACCGACATCGAGATCTGCACGTCGATCCAGATGCTTCGCGGATTTGTGCTGGGCCAGGGCATCTGGGAGGATCTGCCGACCGATGTGCGGATCCGCCAGCTGGCCCACATCGCCGACCTGACGGACGAGTTGTATCCGAGCATGCGATGGTATCTGTATGACGGGCGCCAGGACTACGCGGTGCCGGTCACCATCTTCGGCCCGAAACGGGCGGCACTGTATGTCGGGAACATGTATCTGGTGTTCACCACGACCGAGCATATCCGCGTGCTGACGCGACGCTTCGACGACCTGATCCGCCGGGCGGTCATCCAGGCCCACGAGGTGCCGGCCTTCGTCCGCAGGCAGATCGCAGAACTGGAAGGGCAAAGCCAATGACCGGGGTCGCCGCGCTGGCCATGTACGACCTGCCCGAGTTGCGGGCCGCCACCGACATCTGGTGGGCGACGATCGCCCGCACGCTGCGGGGCGAGGGCGTGACCGGGGTCCCCGGATCACTTGACCGGTCGCGCCACGTCCACGCGATCTGGCGCGACCCCGCGCTGGTCCTCACGCAGACCTGCGGCTACCCGCTCCTGCACGACTTCGCCGATGCACTGACCGCGGTCGCTGCGCCCAGCTATGCCGCCGAGGGTTGCGGGCCCGGCCGCTACCGCAGTGCATTCCTGGTGCGCCAGGACGATCCGGCCATAGAGCTCTCCGATCTGCGCGGCCGGCGCGCCGCCGCCAACGGACCTGACTCGCAGTCCGGGTGCAACGTGCTGAGGGCCGCGATCGCCCCGCTCGCCGATGGTGGAAAGTTCTTCTCGAACGTCGTCTGGGCGGGCGCGCACCGCGCCAGCATCGCCGCCGTCCGGGCCGGAACCGCCGACGTCGCGGCGATCGACGCGGTAACCTTCGCGTTACTGTCCCGATATGCCGCCCAGGAGGTCGAGGGGCTGCGGGTGCTCGGCTGGAGCGCCGAGGCCCCGGCCCTGCCTTACGCCACCCGCCGCGGCGTGGACGCCGATACCCGGGCACGACTGACGACGGCGCTGCTGCGCGCCATTGCCGATCCGGACGCCGCCGATGCCCGGGCCACCCTGCTGCTGGCGGACCTGACGCCGATCGACGACACCGCCTACGACGGCATTCCGGCCATGCGGCGGGAGGCCGAGCGGCTCGGCTATCCGGAACTCGCCTGAACGCACCGCCGCCGGTTTCCGCGGGCAGCCGCCGGCGCCATATTGCCACTGATCGAACGGAGGACCGAAACATGCACAAGAGCCGACTGGGCGCCGTGGTCATCGACTGCCGGACCGAGGACCTGGCCGGGGCGACCGCGTTCTGGACCGGCGCACTCGGCTACGACGTAGCACCGGGCCAGCCGGACGACCGCTATGTGAGCCTGACCGGCCCCGGCGGCGAGGTGGAGATCATCCTGCAGAAGGTCGAGCACGAGAGCCGCGTGCATCTCGACATCGAGAGCAACGACATCGACGCCGAGGTGAAACGCCTGATCGTCCTGGGTGCCGCCGAGGTGGCCCGCCTCAAAGGCTGGGTGGTCATGGAGGCGCCCAGCGGGCATCGGTTCTGCGTGGTCAAGCCGCAGCGCCCGGACTTCGCGGCGAACGCGATCCCGCACGCCTGAGCCGATCCGGATGCTGCTCATCTTCGACGTCGACGGCACGCTGATCGACAGCCGCGCCTTCATCGTGGAATCGGCGCGCCGGACCTTCACCGATGCCCCGCACCCCTATCCGGGCGACGAGGCGTTCCTGGCCACCATCGGCCTGCTGCCGGAGCGGATGATGGACCGGCTGTTCCCGGACCTGCCGGTGGAACAGCGCCAGGCTCTGGCGATCCGCTACATCGAGCAGGTCCGGGCCATGCGGGACGAACAGACCGCCGCCGAGGCGCCATATGCCGGGATCGACGCGCTGCTGGCGGCGGTGGCCGATGCCGGCTTCACCCTCGGGATCGCCACCGGCAAGAAACGCGCCGGCGTCGACCACATGCTCGAGCGCACCGGCTGGCAGGATCTGTTCCGGACCCTGCAGACTGCCGAATGCGGCCCCAGCAAGCCCGATCCGACGCTGATCCACAATGCCATGGCCGAAACCGGGCACGGACCCGACACCACCGTGATGATCGGCGACTCGGTGTTCGACATGGAGATGGCACGGGCCGCCGGCGTGGCCTCGATCGGTGTCGACTGGGGCTACAACGGCGCCGCCGCGCTGGCCACTGCCGGTGCCGATCACCTGGTCGACAGCGTCACGGAACTCGGCCAGATGATCGCGACACTCCGCCGGCACCCCGGCCAACACCCCTGACCGGTTCCTGACGCCGGTCTTGCCGTCAACGAGCCGTGAGGATGGCACGCGCCAGGATCACCAGGTCCTCGTCGCCCGGCTGCACGGTGTTGGACTCGATCATCGGCCGGTTCTCGGGCGCCGTGGCGACACTCACCAGACGGGAGACGTCGGCCTCGCCGAGGCCATCGCCGGCCAGCGAGACCGGCAGGTTCACGGCGCGCAGCAGGGCCTCGAAGCGATCCGCCCCGACCATCGCCAGCTCATGCTCGCCCTTGGCGACGCGCGGGTCGACGCCAAGGGCGAGTGCCACCGGCGCGTAGAGATCCGGGCGGGCCGAGCAGGCCCAGGGCAAGGCAACCCGCATGGCCAGGGCCACCGCCCGGCCGTGATGGACATGGGCGAGGGTGCCGAGCGCGTGCCCGAAGGCGTGCGCGATCCCGGTACCGCAGGCGTCGATCGCCACCCCGGCCAGCGCCGATCCGAGCGCCATCCGGCCGCGGGCCTCGAGATCGCCGGGCTCGGCGACCACGCGCTGCAAGTTGCCGGCGACCAGACGAATCGCCTGCAGGGCCATGCCTTCGACCACCGGCGTGCTGCGACGATGGGTGCAGGCCTCGATCGCGTGCACCAGCGCGTCCAGTCCGGTGGCCGCCGTCATGGAAGCCGGCAGGCCACGGGTGACCACCGGGTCGAGGATCGAAAGGTCGGCCTTGAGGGTCGGCCCCCAGGCCCAGACCTTGCGGTCGTCGGCGGTGCCGTAGACCGACGTGCGGGTCATCTCGGCGCCGGTCCCGGACGTGGTCGGGATCAGGATCTTGCGGATCGACCTGTCGGGGAGCGGCCGGCCCATGACCGCATAGGCCTCGGCGGGCGCGTCGGCGACCGCAACGCAAGCGGCGAGCTTGGCGACATCCAGCGGCGAACCGCCGCCCAAGCCGACGATCAGGTTGGCGTCGATCGCCCGGGCCCGCGCCGCCGCCGCGTCGATCGACGCGGCGGTCGGGTCGCTGCGTACCTCGGAGAACAGGTCGACCCGGTGCCCGGCGGCCCGCAACCGCGCGGCCACGGCATCGGGCAGCCCGGTGGCGATCAGCCCGGCGTCGGTGACGATCAGGACCCGCGCCGCCGGTCCGGCCAGGGCGACGACGTCCTCGGACAACCGGGCCAGCCGGTCGATCCCGAAGCTCATCGACGGAGACGGATCGTGGGTAAATGCCTCGAGCATGCATCGCCTCCGGATGGAGTCGGCCGAAGAATGCCGGATCGTCTCGACGAATTCGCGCGCAGATACGCCCCGGGAGGTCGTATTCAGCGCCGACCCGATCCGCACGACAGCGAGGCGGACGGCGCGAGCCGGGACCTTGGCTTCCCAACCCTCTCCAACACTCCGGAAAGGGTTCGACAGCACCCGGTTCCGCCTCGGACCGTCCCTTCGCCCAGGGTATCGAGGCGTCCGGCCGCCCTAGGCCGGCCCGGCCCGGCCGGCGGCGACATCGGCGATCCGCCCGGCATGGAACGGGGCGTAGCCACGGGCCTCGTGCACGCGCGATCCCGCCATCAGCCGCGCATAGGCGGGCAGGGCGTGGAACGGGATCGCCGGGTTGGCGTGGTGCTCGGCGTGGTTCGGCATGTTCCAGGCGAGCCAGCGGACCGGCGCCAGCGAAACCGTCGAGCGGGTGTTGGCCCAATAGTCCGTCACGGTCGGGCATCCCCAGTGCTCGCTCAGCAGATACAGCCGCAGGAATGGCTGGCCGAGCAGCGCCGGCACCACCCAGAGCTTCAGCACGATGTCGGTCCCCAGTGCCACCGAACCGGCGGCCAGGACCGCATATACGGCCAGGTACGCCCTCGCCTCGGCAATCGATCGCGCCCGCAGCCGGTCGTCCAGGAAACTCTCCGGGGCGTTTCCGGCGGCACGGTGCAGCAGGCCCCGGATCGTGCGGTACCAGTATTCGATTCCCGAGACGATCCAGGCATACCCGAGCAGCGTGGTCGGCTTGGGCGAGGCCAGTTCGGGGTCGCGTCCGGGAATCTGGGTGAACCGGTGGTGGGCGAAATGGAAGGCGGCGAACCAGCGCGACGGCAGGATCAGGACCAGTCCGGCGAGGTCGCCGACCGCCCGGTTCAACCAGCCGGTCCGGAACGCTGTGCGGTGCACACTCTCGTGCAGAGGCGCGAACAGGAACACCAGCACGACACCGTGCACCGCCGCGGCCGCCAGCCACCAGGCACCCGGAGCCGCCAGGATCGCGGCACCGGTCGGCACGAGCAACCCGAGATGGGCGGCAATCCGCCGGAGTCCGGGCCCGTCGCGGCGCTCCGACAGGGCCTTCATGGTCGCCCGATCAGGCTTCATCCGATGTTGCAATTCAGTCACAGCACACTCGCTTCCAACCATCCGGGAACTTTTTTGCGCCCGCACACAAATTTTGCACTTGCCATACGCAGCGCGGGAGACCAGATTTTGCAGTGCAGCACGACTGCCCAACGTGCTGCTTCACTTCTTGGGCGTTTCCTCCCTTAACTCGGGCCGCCGTCAGGCGGCCCTTTTTTCTTTTCCGGGCAGCGCGGCCGTCGATCCGGCAGTCCACGGCGCCGATGCTACCTGCCGCGCGACCGTCCTGCCTACCGTCTTGCCGGCGGTCTTGCCCGGCGCCGGGAGCCGCGCGGCAGGGCTTGCCGGGGCGGCGGCGACCCTACCCCGGCAAGAACTGCCGTCGCGTCATCGCGCTTTTCCATAACCGTTTGATTTATCGGCATTTCACTCCGCGCGACCGGTGGCCCGCCGCTTGCGTTGCTTCCCGCGAACGAACAGTAATCCCGGGAGCGACCGAATGTCCGACTACGATCCGCGCACCATCGACGATGCCGCCATCGACACCACTCCCGATTGGCCGGCCGTTGTCGACGGCCCGGTGCCGACCGTACCGACCCGTTCGCCGGCCGACCTGTGCGGCCGCGCCGCCGGGCCGATCGAGATCGCGCCGGCCAACCAGAACAACCCGCTCGCCGAAGACGAGGCGGCATCCGGCTGCCAGCTCTTCGACCAGCTGCCGCTGGTGATCCGCGAGGCGGTCGACGAATGGGCGGTCAAGCTGATGGCGCAGCCCTGGCGCTTCCGGCGCGAGGTCATGGGCCACTTCGCCAAGGTCTTCGCCGACCAGTTCGAGGCCAACATCGCCGACATGAGCGAGGAGGCCTATGAGGGCCTTCGCGAGATCGGCTTCACCTGCCTCCTGGAACGCCTGGACGACGGCCGCCCGATCGCCGACCTGCACCAGGCCCGCATCTACCTGGACAGCGTCCACGACCACCACAAGCACGCGGCCCGGTCCTTCCTGGGCCATACCGCCCCGCGCCAGCTGGCGCTCAACTGACAGATTTCGCCTGCCCGCCTCCTTCGGGAGCGGGGTCTACTCCAGAGCACAAACTCGGCCGCTCCCTCGGGAGCGGCCTTTTTCTTGGCGCGATGGCGCGATACGGGCGGTGGCCAGTTCCGGCGAGGCAGCCTGGAGAGCAAGAGGCTGCCGATGCCCTGCCGGCACATCCTGGCTGCCGCCCCGAGATCGCTCCGCTCGGCACTCGTTCCGACGATCGTGACCGGCGGCGGCAGATGCGGCGCGGAATGTGGCACCCGGAAACCGAACCGACAGACGATCATCCGGACGGGAGCCACGATCACCAAAGCCACCCGGCTCGACCGGCACTACCGCAGGGTGCGCCGCTGCGGACGACTGCAGCAAGCTCGGGCTGTGGACCCGCGCACTGTCTATCCCGGGAAAAGGAGCTCCCGCATACGCCGAAGCGTTTCAGTGTCAGGGCGGGAGCGACCGGTTTCCGGCCCAAAAAAAGGGGCCGCCCGGAAGCGGCCCTCGAAGTTGGGGGGGAATGAAAAAGGTCCGTCGCGATCCTCAGCGGCGAACCATGCCGGAGACACCGACGTCGCCGGCCTCGATCGCGGCCTTGAGCATGTCGAGGCCACGGGCGAGCTCTTCGTAGGTCTCGCGATAGCGGGTCAGCTCGCGGACCTCGGTGTCCTGAACGGTTCCCTTCGACGGGTTCCCGAGGTCGAGCAGCTTGGCGAGATAGCGCCCCTTGATGCGGGCGGCCAGCTTGGCCACGCCCTCGATCTCGCCGGGGTTCACGTCCATCACGGTGTCGGCGACGGCGCGGCGCGATTCCTCGGCGGCGAAGCGTTCCAGCTCACGGATGTACTGGGCGGCATTGACCCGGCCGTGCTGCGGCAGGCCCTCGTGCAGCCATGCCGCCTTGCCGGCCCGCGGCTTCGGGGCAGCGGCCGGCCGGGCCGCGGCCTTGCCGGTCGGTGCCGTGCGGGCCTGCGTGGCGGGCCGCTTGGCCGGGCGATCGAAATCGGCAAGCTCCTCCATCTCGCGGACCGCGCGCAGCTGGCCTTGGGCTCGTGGGTCGGCACGTTCTGCCGTGGCGTTGACGTTGGCCGGCACGGCACGCTCCGCCGACGCGCGGGCGGGCCGGGACGGGCGGGCAGCCGGGCGGGCAGTTGGCAGCTTGGCCGAGGCCGCGCCGTCACCGGCCGACTCCTGGAACGGGTCCCAGCTTCCGAGGGTGTCCATGGCGGACTGTCCCTTCTTCAACGCTGCGGCAAGCGACATCTGCGTCTCCCTGGTCTCGCCGGCGCGGCAGCCGATTCCGCCGCACCTCGTCTCGGGATGAACTAAGCAATCGTCGTGCCATTCCCGGCGACAACGTTGAACCGTCGCCCAGAGTTACCTGGTCTGCTAGGTTCCGCGCCGGCCGGTCGAACCCCGGCCATGACCACGGGTGCCGAGGCAGGGAGGACGGAATGGTCGCGGTCATCGAGGGGCTGCTGTCGAAGGATCAGGTGCAGACCATCGCCAAGCGGCTGTTCGGCGCACAGTTCGTCGACGGCAGCATGAGCGGCGGTCCGCTCGGCGAGTCGATCAAGAAGAACACCCAGGTTTCGCCGCAGAGTCCGGAATACCGGGAGCTGTCGCAGCTGGTGCTCGGCGTCCTGCGGCAGAACGACAAGGTGGCGATCGCCGCCCTGCCCCGTCGCATGCTGTCGCCGATCTTCGCGTCCTATGTCGAAGGCAGCCGCTACGGCGAGCATGTCGACGCCGCCCTGATGGGGCCGTATCCGGGCATACGGACCGACCTGTCGATCACCATCTTCCTGAACGACCCGGGCGCCTACGAAGGCGGCGAGCTGGTGCTGAAGACGGCGTTCGGCGAGCAGGTCTACAAGCGCCCGGCAGGCGATGCCGTGCTGTACCCGACGCACTACGTGCATCGCGTCAATCCGGTGACCCGCGGCCGGCGGCTGGCGATCGTCACCTGGATGGAAAGCATGGTGCGCGATCCGGCCCGCCGCGAAATCATCGAGGACCTCGCCGAGGTGATGGACCGGCTGGTGCGCGACAATGCCGACGGCGAGAGCATCCGCCGGGTTGAGAAGGCCCGCCTCAACCTGCTGCGGATGTGGGTCGAGACCTGAGACTCCGAGAGCTGAGACGCCCTGTCGCGCCCCGGCTACCTTGACCCGCCTGCGGTCGCGCGCGAGCATTTACGTGGGAAAACCGGTCCCAACAGGACCGAACGAGGGAACCAGATGGGCCCAGGCCGCACATCTGCACTGTTCAGGAGGCTGACCCGGTCGGCCCCGGCACAACCGGCCGACCTGCCGCATTTCACCTACGCCACCGCCGAGCATCGGCTGCTCAAGCGCATGGCGATCCGGCTGGTCGAACAGTTGACCGGCCAGCCCAGGCTGAAGCGGCTGTATCTCGAGCACCGGCTGAATCCGATTCCCGATGAGGACTTCTGGAGCGCCGCGATCCGCAAACTGCGGCTCAACCTGGTCTACGACCGGGCGCGCTGGAACGCCGTGCCGAAGGACGGCCCGCTGGTGATCGTCGCCAACCATCCGTTCGGCGTGCTCGACGGCATCATCATCAGCTACCTGACCTCGCAGATCCGCACCCGCTTCAAGGTCCTGACCAACTCCGTGCTGTTCCGGGCGCCGGAGGTACAGCCGTTCCTGCTGCCGATCGATTTCGCCGAGACCCGGGCGGCGCTGGCCACCAACCTGGACTCCCGGCGCCAGGCCCTGCAGGAGCTGTCGGAGGGCGGCGCCGTGGTGGTGTTCCCCGGCGGCACCGTGTCGACCGCCACACCGCCGTTCGGCCGCGCCTACGACCCGGACTGGAAGCCGTTCACCTCGAAGCTGATCGTGCAGGCCCGCGCCAACGTGGTGCCGGTGTTCTTCGAGGGCCAGAACAGCCGGCTGTTCCAGATCGCCAGCAACGTCAGCCAGACCGCCCGGGAATCCCTGCTGTTCAAGGAGATCGCCCGGCGCATCGGCAGCGACGTGCCGATCCGGATCGGCGAGGTGCTGCCCTACGCGACCCTGGAGCGCTACAAGGACCGCAAGGAACTGGTCGAGTACCTGCGCCGGATTACCTACGAACTCGGCGGTGCGGATCCGGCCCGGCGGATGAAGCTGAAGTAGGCGGGTAGGCGGACCGGCACGGCGGCCTGCTCACGCGCCCCGCGGCCAGTCCTGGTGGTGGCTGTCGATCACGAACGCATGCGCATGGCGAAGCCCGCCCGCGGCCTGGACCGCGTCAGCGACATGCGGATGATCGGGCGGCAGGTCGGCATGCACGTGCTCGATCGCGTCGGGATCGCCCGTCGGCCACAGGAACGCCGCCAGCAGCACGGCACCGCCCGCCACGGTCGCGAGGACCGCGAAGGTCAAGGGCATGCCGATCCGGATGCCGAGCCAGCCGGCAGCCGGATAGGTGACCAGCCAGCACGCATGCGACAACGCGAACTGGGCGGCGAACAGGGCCGGCCGATCCTCCGGATTCGACGACCGCCGCAGCAGCCGCCCCGACGGGGTCTGCGTCAGCGAATATCCGAGCCCCAGGAACAGCCAGAACCCCAGCAGCATCTCGTAGCCGGGCGCCGCCACCGCCGCCAGCGCCAGGCCGCCCGCCAGCATCGCGGCGCCGGACAGCATGGCAATCCGATCGGGAACCGCCTCGAGCAGGCGCGGCAGCACCAGGGCCGCGACCATCGAGCCGCCACCGAATGCCGCCAGCGCCAACGCCGTCGCCTGCTGGGACAACCCGTAGCCGGCCTGCACGAGGACAACGGTGTTGACGATGATCATCGATCCGGCCGCCGAGACCGCGAAGCTGAGCGCCAGCAGCCCGCGCAGCCGCGGCGTCGCGAGATAGATGCGCAGGCCGCGGGTGGTGCGGTCGTAGATGCCGCGCGGCTCGCCCGGCACCGGACTCGGCAGCACGACCGAGACCACCAGGGCGGCCGACGCCAGGAAGCCGACCACCGTCCCGGCGAACAGGGTGTGGAAGCCGACGACCGTCAGCAGGGCCGCCGCCAGCATCGGACTGACCAGGCTCTCCATGTCGTAGGCCAGCCGAGACAGGGACAGGGCACGGGTGTAGTCGCCCTCGTCGGGCAGGACGTCGGGAATGGTCGCCTGGAAGGTCGGGGTGAATGCCGCCGAAGCCGACTGCAGGACGAAGATCAGCACGAACACCTGCCAGACCTCGGTGACGAACGGCAGCGACAGCGCGACCGCCCCGCGCAGCAGGTCGAGGAGCACCAGCATCCGGCGCCGTGGCAGGCGCTCGGCGAAGGCGGCCGCCACCGGGGCGACGCCGACATAAGCGATCATCTTGATGGCGAGCGCCGTGCCCAGGACCACCCCGGCGTCGGCGCCGGCGATGTCATAGGCCAGCAGGCCCAGCGCGACGGTGGCCAGGCCGGTGCCGATCAGGGCGACGACCTGCGCCAGGAACAGGTGGCGGTAGGTGCGGTTGCCGAGGACGCGCAGCATGACAGGACGTCCGCCTCCCACTAGAAATGACCCTTGGGCCTGGGCTCAAAGGTACTTGGTGATCTCCTTGTATTCGTCGACCGCCCGGCGTTGCTCGCGTGCCAGCGGCCCGACGACATCCTCGAGGCAGTGGTCGAGATGATCCTGGATCAGGATGCGCTTGGCCTGCCCGACCGCCTTCTCGACGGCATGGAGCTGCTGCGCGATGTCGAGGCACGGCCGCGCCTGCTCGATCATCTCGATGACGCTGCGCAGGTGCCCGTCGGCCCGTTTCAGGCGCTTGACGATATCCGGGTGGCTGCGGTGCAGGTGATCGTCAGACATGCGCCAATATATCCACTCCAGGGGGATAGGATCAAGCCCGCCACGCGGAATCCGTGGGGCCGGTCGGCCGGCTAGCCGGGGTAGCCGAGCAGGCGGGCCACCGGCTCGGGCAGGCGTCCACGCCGGCCGAGCGCGTCCGCCTTCAGCAGCATCATCTGGCTGAACGCGTCGCGGATCCGCCCGTCGAGCACCATCTCCAGCGCCTCGGCGAACGGCACCCTCCGGATTTCCAGCATCTCGCCGTCGTCCGGGTCGGTATCGCCGGGCTGCAGGTCCCAGGCCAGGAAGCCGAAGCCGATCTCGTCGGTGACGGCGTTGGAGAAGTCGGTCTGCAGAAACTCGTGCCAGTGCGCGGCGGACAGGCCGGTCTCCTCGCGCAGCTCGCGGCGTGCCGACTCGACCGGCGGCAGGGCCGGATCGCCGCCCCCCTCGGGCAGTTCCCAGGAGTAGTAGTCGCGCGGGAACCGGTGCTGGCCGACCAGCCAGATCGAGCCGTCGGCATCGATCGGCACCGCGCCGACGGCGACACCCTTCATGCTGCACACCCCGTAGATGCCGGGGTTGCCGCCCGGCCGCAGCACGTCATATTCCGTCACGCCGATCCATGGGTTGTCGTAGACCCGACGGCTGGTCCGGATGGTCCAGGGACCGCGCCGATGCTCGTCCGCCATGCCGAACTCCGCTATGGTGCGGCGCGACCCTAGCCCGTGGCCGCCGTCTCCGGAAGGTCCCGGCAAGGGCCGGTTCGACGCCCCTGGGAGCGGCAATGACGACACAGACCAGCGCCACCGCATTCTGGCTGGCCCGCCCGGGCCGGGCCGAGCTGCGCCCGGAGCCCCTGCCCGCCCGCGGCGGCGGCGACGTGCTGGTCGAGGCCCTGTACTCCGGCATCAGCCGCGGCACCGAGACCCTGGTGTTCGCCGGCCGGGTACCGGACAGCCAGCGCGAGGCCATGCGCTGCCCGTTCCAGGCCGGCGAGTTCCCGGGCCCGGTCAAATACGGCTACTGCTCCGTCGGCCGGGTCGTCGACGGGCCGGACGACCTGACGGGTCGGGCGGTGTTCTGCCTGCATCCGCACCAGGATCGCTACGTGGTGCCGGCATCGGCCGTCACCCGCCTGCCCGACGCGCTGCCGCCCCGGCGGGCGGTCCTCGCCGCCAACATGGAGACCGCCCTGAACGCGGTCTGGGACGCGGCGATCCGGCCCGGCGACCGGGTCTGCGTCATCGGGCTCGGGGTCGTCGGGCTGCTGGCCGCCCGGCTGGCCTCTCGTATTCCCGGCGCCGAAGTCCTGGCAATCGACATCGATCCCGCCAGGCGCTCGCCGGCACAGGCGCTTGGCCTCGCCTTCGCGGAGACGCCGCCCACGGACGCGTCGTTCGACGTCGTCCTGCACGCCAGCGGGCACCCGGACGGATTGGTGACGGCGCTCGGTATCGCCGACTTCGAGGCGACGATCGTGGAGCTTAGCTGGTACGGGTCGACGCCGGTCACGCTGCCGCTCGGCGAGGCCTTCCACTCCCGACGCCTGACCATCCGGTCGAGCCAGGTCGGCGCCGTGGCAACCGCCCAGCGCGGGCGTTGGAGTTACGCCCGGCGCATGGCCAAGGCCCTGGATCTGCTGTGCGACCCGACGCTCGACGCGCTGGTCGACGGCGAGAGCCGGTTCGCCGACCTGCCGGGAACCATGGCCGCGCTTGCCGAGGGACGGTTGGCCGCCCTATGTCATCGCGTGCGTTTCCCCGCTGCCGAAGGATAGTCCCCGATGTTCAGCGTCACCGTCCGCGACCACGTCATGATCGCCCATTCGTTCCGAGGCGCGCTGTTCGGCCCGGCCCAGGGGCTGCACGGCGCCACCTATGTGGTCGACGTGACCTTCCGGTCCCGCGAGCTGGATCCGAACGGCGTGGTGATCGACATCGGCGCCGCCCACCAGGCGCTGAAGGACACGCTGGGACCCTGGGCCTACAAGAATCTAGACGAACTGCCGGAATTCGCCGGGATCAACACCACCACCGAGTTCCTGGCCAAGGCGGTGTTCGACAAACTGACCGCGGCGGCGCGCGCCGGCCTGCTGGGCCGACCGGGAGCCGAGCTCGCCGAAATCGAGGTGGTGCTGAACGAGTCCCATGTCGCGTCGGCCGGATACGCCGGGGCGGTCTGAGCGCGTGGCCGGCCCGGTCTACTTCCTGGTCCCCGGCGATCCGGAGACCCCGACCGGCGGCTTCGTCTACGACCGCCACGTGGTGGACGGCCTGGCCGAGGCCGGGTCTCTGGGCGGCATCCTGCGGGTCGACGGTCCGTTCCCGGCGACCGACACCGATACCCTGGCACGAGCCGCGGCGGCGCTGGCCGCGGTGCCGGACGGCGCCGTGCTGGTGGTCGACGGGCTTGCCTACGGGCCGTTGATCGAGGCACTCCGTCCGCATGCCGGCCGTCTGGTCCTGCTCGCCCTGGTCCACCACCCGCTCGGCGACGAGACCGGGCTGGGCAACGCCGAGCGAACACGCTGGCTGCACGACGAGGTCGCCGCCCTGCGACATGCCCGCCGCATCGTCACGACCAGCCGGACGACCGCCCGGCGGCTGGCGGCGCTCGGCATCGACCCGGCCCTGGTCCGCACCGTTCCCCCGGGCGTCGACGACCCGCTCGACCTGGCATTCCGCGCAGCACGGTCAGCGGGCGACCGACTCCGGCTGCTGACCGTCGCCACCTTGGTGCCGCGCAAGGGCCAGGACCTGCTGGTCGAAGCGCTCGCCCGGCTCACCGACCGCGCCTGGACCGCCGACCTGGTCGGCGATGCCAGGAATCCGGCCTTCGCCCGCCGCATCCGGGAGCAGATCGCCAGTCGCGGCCTGGGTAACCGCATCACGCTGCACGGCGCGGTGCCGCACGCGGAGTTGGACCGATTCTGGCGCGCCGCCGACCTGTTCGTGCTGCCGAGCCGGCACGAGGGCTGGGGCATCGCCTACCTCGAGGCGGTGCGCTGGGGCCTGCCGGTGGTCGGCACCACCGCCGGGGCGATCCCCGAGGCGGTACCGGCCGTGGCCGGCGTCCTGGTGGCAGCGGACGATATCGACGCCCTGACGGCGGCGCTGGCCCGGCTGCTCGACGAGCCGGCCGCCTATCGCCGGCTGGCGGCGGGGGCCGTCCAGGCAGCCGCCACCCTGCGGCGCTGGCCGGACACCCGGCGAGAATTCAACGTCGCCGTGACGGAGGGCTTGTGAGCTTTTCGGAACCCTGGCTGGCACTCAGGGCCGGCTTCGACACCGCCGCCCGGTCCCGCGACGTCGAGCGCCGGCTGGCCGCATGGTCGACCGCCCGCGCGGCCGCGACCGGCCGACCGCTTGCGGTCGTCGACCTCGGCGCCGGGTCCGGGAACAACCGCCGCCACCTCGCCCCGCGGCTACCGGTCGACCAGGCCTGGACCCTGGTCGACGCCGACGACGCCCTGCTGGCTGCGGCCCATGCCGGGGATCCGGCGATCACCGTGCGTCGGATCGATCTCGCCGCCGACCTGGATGCCGCCCTGCCGGAGGGTACCGACCTGATCGCCGCTTCGGCCCTGATCGACCTGGTGTCGGCCGAATGGCTGGAACGGCTGGTGGCCCGCGCCGATCTGATCGGCGCCGCCCTGCTGATGGTGCTGACCTATGACGGCCGGACGGCATGGCAACCGCCCGATCCGCTCGACGCCCGGGTCCTGGAACTGGTCAACCGGCACCAGCGCTCCGATAAGGGATTCGGGCCGGCGCTCGGGCCGCATGCCGGATCCATCCTGGCGAAACTGGCCGGCGATCGCCTGGTCCAGGCGCCCAGCGACTGGTCGATCGGCCCCGACGACCGGGCGATGCGGGCGGCCCTGGTCGAAGGCTGGAGTTCGGCTGCGATCGAGATGTCGCCCGGCGAGGCGGTCGAGGTTACCGCCTGGCACGACCGCTCGATCGACCGGTTCGCGCAGATCACGGTCGGCCACCTCGACCAGCTGGTCCTGCCCGCCTGATCAGCGAACCGGCGTGAGGTCGAACAGGGTGTCGTCGCCGAGCGGATAGCGGCGGACCGCGAACCGAAGTGCCCCGTCCATGGTCGCCACCTCCGGCAGCACGATCCCGGGCCGGCCGGAACCCAGCACGGTCGGCGCAACAAGCAGATGCAGGCGGTCGGCGCAACCCGCCTCGACGAACCGTGAGACCGTCTGCGCCCCGCCTTCCACCAGCACCACGTCGAGCCCACGAACCGCCAGCGCCGCCAGTATCGAGCGGGGCGAGCTATCGCCGACTGGCAGCGCGAGGCCGTCGGCGCCCGGCCGTGCCGGCCCGGAGACCAGAGTCGGCGCCATCCCGTCCCGGAAAATCCTGCGATCCGCGGGAACCCGGCCGCTCGGATCGAGCAGGACCCGGACCGGGTTCGGGCCCGGAACCCGGCGCGTCGTCAGCGAGGGGTTGTCGTCGACCGCGGTGCCGGCGCCGATCACCACCGCGTCGGCCAGGCCGCGAAGACGGTGCAGATGATCCAGCGCCTCGGGTCCGTTCACATAGTGCGAATGGCCGGTCACGGTGGCGATCCGGCCGTCCAGGGTCTGACCGAGCTGGGCAACCACCAGCGGACCGGCCGCCGCCCGCTCGACCAGATCCAGCAGCGCCGGCCCGGCCGGCGGCAGGTCGCCCCGGCCATGCAGGCCAGCCAATGCGTCGGACAGCGCGGCAACCGGTGCCGTTCCCCGTCGAACCGCCCCGGCGGTCGTCATGGCCGCGCGGATCGCCGTCCAGGCGTCGGTCACCGGCCGAACCCGCCGTCGCCATGCAGTTCGGCGATCGCGGTCGCCAGCCGGTCGGCGATGCCGTCCAGCAGCCGCCGGCCGATCGCCTCGGTGGCAGCGGCAGCGTTGCCGGTGACGCCCGACGCGCTCAGGTCCTCGGCCATCCAGCCGAGTCCGACCGCGCCCTCGACACGCAGTTCGCGGTGCCGTGCCGCCATATCCTCGGCCGCCGAGCGAAAGTCGCCGAGCCGGTCGCGTCGCACCAGTTCGGGGCGAACCGCCAGCATCAACGCGGTCTCCACCAAGCCGCCGTGCCAGCCGAAATGCCGCTCGCGCGCGTCGATCGCCGGGTCGTCGCCGATCAGGTCGAAATAGGTCACCCGAGCAACCGTCATGCCGGCCTCGGCGCGCAGCCTCAGGGCGACCAGGTCGACCGGTGCGGTCTGGCCGCCATGGCCGTTGAGCAGGACCAGCCGGCGGAGCCCGGCGTGCGCCACCGACCGGCCGATCGCCGCCCACTGCGCGATCACGGTCTCGACGTCGAGCGTGAGAGTGCCCGGGAAACCGGCATGCTCGGGGCTCAGGCCGACCCGCTGGGTCGGCAGGCGCAGCGCCTCGGCGGATTCCGGCAGCCGGTCGAGAGCGGCGTCCAGGACGGCATCGGTCAGGATCGCGTCGGTGCCGAGCGGCAGGTGCGGGCCGTGCTGCTCGACCGCGGCGACCGGCAGGATGGCCACGGCGTCGCGGCACGCCCCGTCCGCGAGTTCGGTCGTCGTCAGATGTTCCCAGTATCGCCAAGCCATGAGCGACAGAACGCCGGGGGCGGGCCGGCGTCAAGCCTGCGCCGCCGCGCATACGCTCCGGTGTCAGTTGTCGGGACTCGACGGCACCGCGTGGCCCAGGGTCATGGTCGGTGCCAGGGCGGCACCGGCAGCCAGCACCGGCACCGGCGGCGGCGCCATCACCTCGACGACCTCGGCCGTCGGATCGAACTCCTCCGGCACCGCGCACAGCCCGATGCGCCGCAGGAACCGGCCGATGCGCGCATTCGAGGTCAGGACCGCGAACGGCACCGCCAGGATCCAGGCGGCCAGCAGCGGGATCGCCCAGGGCAATGCGCCCGGCGCCCAGGCCCACAGCGCCGACCCGAACAGCACGCCGCACAGTGTCTGCGGCCACAGGCCGCGTGCCGCCCGGCTCCACGCCACCGTCCGCAGATCGCGGGCCTGAACGTCCCAGGCCATCGTCTTGCCGAACATCAGGCCGATCACGAACACCGTCTGCGCGACCGCCACGATCGGCGCCAGCAGTGCCCCGAACGTCATCTCGACGACGGTGCCGGCCAGGGTTCGCAACGCGCCGCCGTAGCGCCGCCGCTTTGCGGTCGACAGCATGATGTCGATCACGCCGAAGATCTTCGGGGCGAAGACAATGATCATCATGGTGCCGAACAGCGCCACGCCCTCGCCCGAAGCCACCCGGTCCCAGACCGACGGCATGAAGGCGAACTCGGTGTTCGGGAACAGCGCGGTCGCCATGGTGCGCAGCAGGCCGGCGAACAGAAAGCCCAGCCACATGACCGGCGACAGGTACATCAGGATCGCCAGGCCCAGTTGCAGCCGCCCCAGCGGCCGCCAGACCTTCCACCCGAGCAGCCGGACATACTGCATGTTGCCCTGGCACCAGCGCAGGTCGCGCTTGATGAAGTCCGGCAAGGTCGGCGGATTCTGCTCGTAGGAGCCGCCCTCGATCGGCAGCACCCGCACCTCGTATCCGGCCGCCCGCATCAGCGCCGCCTCGACCTGGTCGTGGCTCAGGATTTCGCCGCCCGACGGCGGCTTGCCGGGCAGCCGCGGCAGGTGGCAATGCCGGATGAATGGCGCCAGCCGCAGGATCGCGTTGTGGCCCCAGTACGGGCCGCTGTCGCCCTGCCACCATGCGCTGCCGGTCGTGTAGGAACGCATGCCGTGACGCATGCCGAACTGGAACATGCGCGCGAACGGGCTGGCCGCCGGCAGGCCGACCACCAGGGTCTGAAGGATGCCGAGCCGCGGGTTGCGCTGCATCAGCCGCACCAGCCGGGTGATCGCCTCGCCCGACATCAGGCTGTCGGCGTCCAACACCAGCATGTGGTCGAAGCTTTGGCCCCAGCGGTCGCAGAACGACTCCAGGTTCCCGACCTTCTGGCGGACGTTGTCGAGGCGACGGCGATAGTGGATGCGCTCAGGGTGTGCCGACGTCCGCCGCCAGGTCTCGAACCGGCGTTCCTCCTCCTCGAAGATCTCCTGGACGCGGGTGTCGGACAGCAGGAAGAACTCGAAGGCGTGGGCCTGGCCGGTGCGCTCCAGCGAGCGTTCGATGGTGCGCAGGTGCTTGAACACCCGCTCCGGATCCTCGTTGTAGACCGGCATCACGATCGCTGTGCGCGTGGCAATCGGCGAGTCCGTGTCGTCCAGACCGTTCAGCGGGACCACCGCCCGCAGCCAGTCGCGCTTCAGGTAGATCAGCGCCACGCCGATCACCGCGTTCCACAATCCGATCACAACCCAGGGGAGCGTACCGCCGTACAAGGCCAGCACGGCGACATCGAAGACATCGATGCCGTCGGCGCCGATCATTCGCGTCATCCACCCGAACAGGCCGAGACAGGTCAGCGAGACCAGGGCGAAGAACACGAACCGCCGGCGCGCCATGATGCGCGCCTGATCGGATGTCGCCTCGCCGCTGACCGGCGTCGACAGATCTATGCTGGACATGCCTGACGTCCCCTCAAGGCAGCGCGGTCGAAGATCGAACTCCTCGATCGAGCGCAAGATATGTGCGCTTGCGAGATGGGAATCCAGATGCGCGGAAACGGCATGACGGAGTCGTGAGCCGATATGATCGGGACCGGTTGGTCGGGGTGCGGAATCCATCGCCCCATCCCTCACGATCCCGTCAGAAGGCTTGATCGATGTTGATTAGCCAGCGACGCGGCCAATCTCTTAGGTTGTCGGGGATGGCAGAGGTTGAGGCGAGGGATTCATCATGGCGACGAGCGTCCCCGGCTTGGGCGGCCCCGGCTTGGGTGGCCCTCGGATTCGCGATCCGCGGCTCGATTTCTTCCGCGGCATCGCGATGCTCATCATCTTCATCGCGCATGTTCCGGGCAATTCCTGGAACGAGTTCATCCCCGCCCGGTTCGGCTGGTCCGACGCAACCGAAATGTTCGTGTTCTGCTCCGGCTTCGCCGCGGCGATCGCGTTCGGCGGCACCTTCGTGAAGGCCGGCTACGGCTACGGCACGGCGCGGATCGGCTACCGGGTCTGGCAGATCTACGTCGCCCACTTGGCGATGTTCTTCTTCATCGCCGCCCTGGTGACCGCCGGCAGCGAACTGCTGGACGGCGACTACGTGGAGCAGTTGAACCTCGGATGGTTCGTCGAGCACCCGAGGCAGGGCCTGCTCGGGCTGTTCACACTGACCTACGTGCCGAACTATTTCGACATCCTGCCGATGTATATCGGGGCGCTGGTCCTGGTTCCCGTGGTCATAGCGCTGTCGCGGATCCACCCTTGGGCCGGCCTGACCTTCAGTGCCGCCCTGTACGCCGCCAACATGCTGTATGGCTGGGGCCTGCCGGCGGAGCCGACCTCCGACCGCGAATGGTTCTTCAATCCGCTCGCCTGGCAGCTGCTGTTCTTCACCGGCTTCGGAATCTCGATGGGCTGGGTCTCGCCCCCGGCGATCTCGCGCCCGCTGCTGTGGCTCGCCGGCGGGTTCGTCGTGCTGTCCCTGCCGGCCGCGCACTGGGACACCGCGCAGCAGTTCGAGACCCTGCGGAGTTTCCGGGAGACGATCTGGGTCTGGCAGGAAAAGACCGACTTCGGCCCGCTGCGCTACCTCCACTTCGTGGCCCTGGCCTACCTGGCGGTGGCCCTGGTCAAAGGGCGGGAGCATTACCTGCTCGCGAAGTGGGCGCGCCCGATCGTGACGGTCGGCCGCAACTCGCTGCCGATCTTCCTGCTGTCGATGGGCTTGGCCCGGGTCGGCGGCATGGCGCTCGACGAACTCGGGCGGTCGGTCGCGGCGATGGCCCTGGTGAACCTGTCGGGCATCGCGATCCTGATCGGCTTCGCCTACTGGTGCACCTTCCTGAAGCGCCAGCCCTGGCGCCGCCGCGAGGCCGAGCATGCCGCCGCCGGACACGATCACCCGGGCGGCTCGGCGATGCGGTACCGGACGGAAACAGCGCCGGCAGAATGACTCCGCGGCGCGCCTGCCTGCGTATCCGCATGACGCTCGGATACGCCTGGATCCTTGCCCTTGTAGCGTATTTGGCTGGGTTTGCGGCTGAGGCCGGCACGCTCGAGCGCCATGCGTTTCCCAGCGCCGCGCTCGGGCGTGACATCCCCGCGATGGTGTATCGCCCGGACCGTTCCACAGGACCGACAGCCGTTCTCTACCTGCTGCACGGCTATGGCGGTGGCGAGCGGGATTGGGCGAATGCCGGCGTCGCCGCGACCGCCGATGCGGTGTTCGCCGGACCGGATGCCGTGCCCCTGCTGATCGTCATGCCCGGCGTGGGCAATTCCTGGTACGTGGATTCAGCGCGCTACGGCGACTGGGACCGGGCCATGTCGATCGACCTGCCCGCCGCGGTCGACGCCGCCTTCCCGACCGACGGCCGACGCTCGGGCCGGTTCGTCGCCGGCCTGTCGATGGGCGGGTTCGGCGCCCTGCGCCTGGGCGTGCGGCACGCCGACCGGTTCCGGGCGGCGGCGGCGTTGAGCCCGGCGATCTTCGAGGACGTGGAGCACGCCGGGCAGTTCCCGGACTTCCAGGTCGAATTCTTCGCCGGCGCCTTCGGCGAGCCGCTCGATCCGGCGACGTTCAACGCCCGCAACGTGTTCGCGCCGCTGGCGTCGATCGGGCAGCGGCTGACCGGCCAGCCGAGCGACTTCTACCTGATGACCGGCGACCATGACTCCCTCGGCCTGTGGCGCGGCACGCTACGCTTCTTCCAGGCCGCCCGCCGGGCCGGCCACGCGGTCGAACTGCGGGTGCGTGACGGCGACCACGAGTGGCGCCTCTGGCGCGAGGAACTCGCCCCGGTCCTGCGCTGGACCGGCGACGTCATCCGCGCCGACCGGGCCGCCGTTCGGTAGGCCGACCCTCAGTGGGCGTGGCCGGCCGGAAGATCGATCTCCTCGGCATCCTCCAGCGACCAGTCGTCGCCATAGGTATCGAGCAGCGCATCCAGATCGGACGCAAGGACCGCGGTGGCCGACCGATCATCGGTCGCGACGGTATAGTCGTCTGAAAATTTCGGCAGGTATCGCATCGCTCCCTCCTGGGTGAGTAGTCTTGGCCTCGTGCGATCAACGCAAGTCGCATGCCACGGTTCCTGCGTCGGACGGCAGGGGCGAGGCAGCATTGCCGGCAAGCGGGCCGATCGAACGGGAGCGGAGGGACCATGCGCAGCACCACGTTGATCCACATCGTCGAATGCCATGCCGAGGGCGAGGTCGGCGACGTCATCGTCGGTGGCGTGGCGCCGCCGCCGGGAGCGACATTGTGGGAGCAGTCGCGCTTCATCGCCCGCGACGGCACCCTGCGGAACCTGGTGCTGAACGAGCCGCGCGGCGGGGTGTTCCGCCACGTCAACCTGCTGGTGCCGCCGAAGGATCCGCGGGCCGCCATGGGCTTCATCATCATGGAGCCGGCCGACACCCCGCCGATGTCCGGCTCCAACAGCCTGTGCGTCGCGACCGTCCTGCTGGAGACCGGCATCGTGGCGATGACCGAGCCGGTGACCCGGCTGCTGCTGGAGGCGCCCGGCGGCCTGGTCGAGGCGACCGCCACCTGCCGGGCCGGCAAGGTCGAGCGCGTGCGGATCCGCAACATCCCGTCCTTCGCCGACCGCCTGGACGCGATCCTGGAGGTTGCCGGCGTCGGCACCTTGACCGTCGACACCGCCTTCGGCGGCGACAGCTTCGTGATCGTGCCGGCCGGCGACCTGGGCTTCCGGCTGACACCCGACGAGGCCCGCGACATCGCGGCGGTCGGGACCCGCGTCACCGCCGCCGCCACCGAACAGTTGCCGTTCAGCCATCCGGACCTGCCGGAATGGACCCACTACTCGTTCTGCCAGGTGGCGGGGCCGGTCGAACCGCTGGGCGACGGTTTCACCGGCAGGAACGCGGTGGTGATCCGGCCCGGCAAGATCGACCGCTCGCCGACTGGCACCGGCTGCTCGGCGCGGATGGCGGTCCTCCACGCTCGCGGCCTGCTGGCGGTGGGGCAACCCTTCGTGGCCACGTCGCTGATCGACTCGCGGTTCGACGGCCGCATCGAAGCGGTCGAGGAACGGGCCGGCCGGACCTGGATCACGCCGTCCATCGAGGGCCGCGCATGGGTCAGCGGAACCCGGCAGCTGATGGTCGATCCCGACGACCCCTGGCCGCAGGGCTATCGCCTCAGCGACACCTGGCCGGGCGGATGAACGAACTCTCCGCGACCGGCGATTCGTTCATCCGGGTCGCCGCGGACCGCGGTATCCGCCGGTGCCGAGATGGCACTGTCGACCGCCTCAACCGCCGAGTTGGACCGCCAGCGCCGCCTTCACCGCCGGCCGCTCCTGCATCATCGCACGGTGCGCCGCGACCTTGGGGAACTTCGCCGGATCCACGCCGTCTCCCTCCATCCACCGCGCCAGCGTAAACAGATACGGATCGGCGATGGTGTAGGCGTCGCCCATGACATAGGGACCGACGAAGACGTGGCGCTCGACGTAGTCGAATCCGGCCGCCACCGTCTCCGGGACCTTGTGCCGCATCGCCGCGATCGCCGGCGCGTCGTCGGCCCAGCGGTGGCCGCGCATCCGGTGGGCATGCGCGACGTGCAGGGTCGAGCACAGGTAGCTGTTGAACGCCTGCACCGCGGCGAAGGCGAACGGGTCGTCGACCGGTGCCAGCCGGGCCGCCGGATAGACCTGGGCGATATAGGCGAGGATCGCCGGAGTCTCGGTCAGCACGCCGGACGGCGTCACCAGCGCCGGCACCCGCCCCTTCGGGTTGACCGCCAGGTAGGCGGGCGCGCGCTGCTCCTCCTTGGCGAAGTCGATGCGCTCGGCACGGTACTCGGCGCCGGCTTCCTCGAGGCAGATATGCGATGCGAGCGCGCAGGTCTGCGGGGTGTAGTAGAGCACGAGCACGACGCGTCACCGTTGCTGATGGCGGGGGTGACGATCATCGTGGCCGCAGCACCCGGCGTCCAGTTCCCTTCAGTCCGGGGCGGCCCACACCAGCGCGAAGCTGGCCGGATGATGACGGTACTTCGCGTACCATTTCGGCTTCACCGCCCGCCAGTCGTCGTCTATCACGTTCTCGGCCATCTCCTGCAGCCGGAATCCGGCGGCATGGGCGGCGGCCACATGGTCGCTGGTCAGGTGGACGTGGCTCTCGATCGCCACCGGCTCGCCCGAGGCCCGGTCGAAATGCGTGGCGATGCCCAGAATCAGGAAATGCGGGTGATAGCCGACCAGCACGAACCGCCCGCCCGGCGCCAGCAGCCGGGCCGCCTCGCGGTACAGCGGCCCCAGGTCGGCCAGGTGCTCGTCGACCAGGCAGGCGGTCACCAGGTCGTAGGTGCCGCCCTGGAATCCCGTGGCGGCCAGGTCCCCCACTGCCAGCAGATCGTGCGCGCCCTTGCTCCGCGCCTTTTCCAGCATCGCCGGCGTCAGGTCGATGCCGTCGACCCGCCCCACCCCGGCCGCCTTCAGCCACACCCCGGTCCGGCCGGTGCCGCAGGCCAGGTCGGCGGCACGCCGGCAGGCCGGCCAGTCGACGACGGCCAGACGCTCGAACAGCCGCAGGTCGAGCAAGTCGAAGACCGTCCGTTCGTAGCTGTCGGCCCACTCGCCGTAGCCGTCGGCGACCGGCAGGGTCGGGTAGTGGCGGGTGTCGAAGGGGCTAAAGTCCATGGCGCGCTCGTCCGGAACGGTTTCCGACGCTTGATACTGCAACCGGCCGACCGTCACCGCGCATATATTATGCGCGGCCGATCCCCGGTCGCGGCGGGTTTGAGAGCGGCCACGGCCCGAGTACAGTGCGCCATGATCGAGATCGAAGACGTCTGCAGCATTCCCGACGATGAGGTCGAACTGACCTTCATCCGCGCCGGCGGGCCGGGCGGGCAGAACGTCAACAAGGTCTCGAGCGCCGTACAGCTGCGTTTCGACGTCCGCGGCTCGCCGTCGCTGCCGTCTCACGTCAAGGCCCGGCTTGAGCGGATCGCCGGCTCCAAGCTCACCAAGGACGGCGAGATCGTGATTACCGCGAACCGGCACCGCACCCAGATCGCCAACCGCGAGGACGCCGTCGAACGGCTGGCCGAGATGGTCCGGCAGGCGGCGATCCGGCCGAAATTCCGGGTGCCGACCCGGCCGAGCCGAGCCGAGAAGAAGCGCCGCCTGGAGGGCAAGACCCGCCGCGCCCAGACCAAGGGCCTGCGCAAGGGCGTCGCCGGGCCCGAAGGCTAGCTGGCGCGTGGTCCGAAACTGTTCCGACGCCGAGGAGGTCGCCGTGTCGATCGATGCCACCGCCTCGCCCTGCCAGTCCTGCGGCGCCTGTTGCGCCTACTCGCGCGACTGGCCGCGGTTCACGGTCGAGAGCGACGACGAGATCGCGGCGATTCCCGGCTATCTGGTCGACGACGACGGCGGCGGCATGCGCTGGACTCGCGGGCGCTGCGCCGCGCTCGAAGGCGAGGTCGGCGTGGACACCGCCTGCGGGGTCTACGAGCACCGGCCGGCGGTGTGCCGGGCCTGCCAGCCGGGCGACGAGGAATGCCTGACGGCGCGCCATCGCTACGGCCTCGGCCCGATCGAGCCAGAAACGCCCCGGTGAGCGCGACGTCCCAGGCCTGATGCCGGGCGTCGACATCGCGGCACCGCGCGCCCAAGCTCCCGGCTTCGGACGATCCGAGGAGAACCGTGCATGCAACCACGCTACGTCATCTGTCTCGACCGCCTCCGCGTCGGCCGGCGCCTGAAGCCCGGATGACGGCGACCGTGCTCATCGGCGACGGTCTGCTGAGCGCCGCCGGCGTGGCCGCCATCGCACGCGATCGGTCGGAGGCCACGCTCTCCGACGGCGCCCATCGGCGCATCGCCGACAGCCATACGGCGCTTCTGAAGCTGGCAGCGGCCGGCACGCCGATCTACGGGGTCAGCACCGGCCTCGGCGCGGTCGCCGACACGGCGGTGCCGGCCGGCGATTCCGATCGTCAACGCCGGGTGATCCTGGGCCGGGCGGTCGGGGTCGGGCGGATCGCGGCCGACGACGAGGTGCGGGCGATGATGGCGGCGCGGCTGGCCGGCTTCGCCGTCGGCCGGTCCGGCGTGTCGCCGGCGACTGCACAGACGCTTCTCGAGATGCTTCGGCGCGGCGTGCATCCGCTGGTGCCGATGACCGGCTCGCTGGGCGAGGCCGACCTGGCACCGCTCGCCCACCTCGCCTCGGTGCTGGCCGGCGACGGCAACGCCCGGATCGGTGGCGAGACCCTGCCGGGCGCAGAAGCGCTGGCCAGGGCCGGCATTGCCCCGCCCACACTGGCCGGCAAGGACGGGCTGGCGCTGGTGTCGTCGAACGTCGCCTCGGTCGGCGTCGGCGCATTGGCCGCGATGGACGCGGCTGACGCTCTCGGCGGGCTGGTCGCGGCAGCGGCGCTGTCGTTCGAGGGATTCCGCGCCAATCTGGCGCCGTTGCGGCCGGAGGCGGTGGCGTTGCGACCGGCGCCCGGGCAGGCTGCGGTGTCGGCCGCGATCATGCGACTGACGGAAGACGGCGACCTCGCGCGGCCCGACGCCGCCGGACGCCTGCAGGACCCGTTGAGCTTCCGGTGCGTCGGGTCGGTGTATGGTGCCGCCGCAGCGGCGCTGCGGTCGGCGATCGTGGCGGTCGAGCTCGAACTGAACACCGCCGACGACAATCCAGCCGTCGACCCCGAGATCGGGATCCTCAAGACGGCCAATTTCGACAGCACCCATCTGGCGCTGGCATTCGCGACGCTGAACCTGGGGCTTGCGCGCGCTGCGGCGACCGTCGGCATGCGGGTCTGGAAGCTGATGTCCGAGCGCGACAGCGGCCTGCCGCGGTTCCTGACCCCGCGGACGGACGGCAGCAGCGGCTTCGCACCGGTGCAGAAGACAATTGCCGCGTTGACCGCCGAGATCCAGCACGCGGCGACGCCGATGCCGGCCTGGGTGCTGCCGGTCGCCGACGGCGTGGAGGATGTCGCCGCCATGGCCCTGCCGACCGTCGAGAAGACCCGCGAGATCGTCGTCCGGATGCGGCTGCTGGCGGCCGTCGAGCTGATGGTCGCAGCCCAGGCCTGCGGTCTGCGCGGCGGCATCGCGCTCGCGACCGGAACGGACGGCATCCTGGCCGCCGTCCGCCAGCGCGTGGCACCGCTGGCGGACGACCGGGCGACCGCGCCCGACATCGCGGCCCTCGACGCACTGGTCGCCGAGGGCCGGTTCGCCGAGATCGGCGCGGCCGTCCTTGCTCAGACCGGACCGGTGTACTCGCCGCGGGCCGGGTAGTCGTTGGCGATCGCGAAGTCGAGGGCCTTGAGCAGCTCCGAAAAATGCGGGCGCACGAACGGCATGGTCTGGACCGAGCCGTAGTACAGCGTGCGGTCCTGCGTCACCATGAACAGGCCCGGCTCGGCGAACAACGCCGGCTCCTCGATGCCGATCGAGGTGGTACCGCGCGAGGCCGAGATGTACAGCCCCCATTCCCTGGCCATGGCGAGCGGCAGGCCGTAGCCGATGCACAGGGCCTTGGCCTCGATCTTCTCGGCCATCGCCTGGGCCCGGTCCTCGCCGTCGGTGCTGACAGCAATCGTATCGACCCCGCGCTCGGCGAATTCCGGGGTGAATTTCTCCAGTTCAGTCAAATAGTTGGCACAGATCGGGCAGTGCAGCCCACGGTAGAAGCACACCACGGTGCCGCGTTCGGAGGTCTGGCCGGCGAGGTCGAAAATCCCGCTCGACAGGGTCTTGACTGTCAGGTCCGGGGTCGTCTGGCGAGGAATCAGCATCGGATCATCCTTCCGGTGGCGAAAATCTTCGCCACTGTGATACCAGATGTTAAAGTCGGAAAGCTCCCGATTAACCGATCTTAACCCCCAATGATCCGCTACGACCGCCTGTCAGCGCTGATCGCGCGCTTCGAGATGCGGGTATCCGACGCCGAACCGGGCACCGGCAACCTGCGCATCCTGGGCGATGCCGCCAGCGGCCACCCGGCCCGCATCGCGCTGCGCCTGCGCGGCCCGGTAACCGACGATCGGCCGGACGAACGCGCATTGGTCGAGGCGACCGCCAGTTGGGGCGGCGAGAGCAACCCCCTGTTCGCCGCATTGCCGGCGACCGTGAGCCTGCCGCTCACCGACGACGACACCGCCGCCCTGGTGCGATTCCTGCTGGCCGAAGCGCGGGCGGCGCGCTGCGGCTCCGGTGTGGTGCTGAGCCGACTGGCGGAGGTCCTCGTGGTTCGCCTGCTGCGCGCCGAGATCGAGCGCGGAGCCACGGGGCCGGGCCTGGTCGCGGGCCTGTCGGACCCGCGGCTCAGCCGGGCCATCGTCGTCCTTCACGAGGATCCAGGCCGCGCCTGGTCGAACGCCGAACTCGCCGAGATCGCCGGCATGTCGCTGAGCCGCTTCGCCGATGCCTTCCGGACCCGGATCGGCGAGACGCCGATGGCGTATCTGCGGCGCTGGCGCATGACCCTGGCTCATCAGGACGTGGACCGCGGCCACCGGGTCCAGGAGGTGGCCCGGCGCTATGGCTACGGCAGCTCCGAGGCCCTGGCCCGAGCCTTCCAGCGCCAGCACGGCGTCAATCCGCTGGCGGTGCGGCGCGGCGGGGAAGCCGCAGCCGCGACCTGAAGGCACGCGTTTCTCCCACATTTACTAGCGCCGCTGGACCCGCGGGCGAAAACTCCTCTACGCTCAAGGATCGACAACTCCTTAACAACGGAGGGGCTCATGACCTGGGGACGCTCGTTCGCGCGCAGCCTGTTGGCAGCGGCAGCGGCGGTGCCGATGATCGCGGGACTTACAATCGCGACACCGGCGGCAGCCGAGACCACGCTCCGCGTGGTGATGCATTCGGACCTGAAGATCGTCGACCCGATCTGGACGACGGCCTATATCACCCGCAACCACGGCTACATGATCTACGACACGCTTTTCGCCATGGACGCGAAGCTGAACGTGACGCCGCAGATGGTCGACAGCTGGAAGGTCAGCGACGACAAGCTGACCTACACCTTCACCCTCCGCGACGGCCTTATGTGGCATGACGGCGCGCCGGTCACCGCCGAGGACTGCATCGCCTCGGTCCAGCGCTGGGGTTCCAAGGACTCCATGGGCCAGAAGCTGATGTCCTTCGTCGCCGAGATGAAGGCCGTCGACGCCAAGACCTTCACCATGCAGCTGAAGGAAACCTACGGCCTGGTTCTGCTGTCCTTGGCCAAGCCGAGTTCCAACGTGCCGTTCATGATGCCGAAGCGGGTCGCCGCGACCCCGTCGGGCGAGCAGATCTCCGACTATGTCGGCTCCGGTCCGTTCGTGTTCCAGAAGGACGAGTGGAAGCCCGGCGACAAGACCGTCTACACCAGGTTCGCCGACTACAAGCCGCGCAGCGAGCCCAGCAGCTGGGCCGCCGGCGCCAAGATCGCCAAGGTCGACCGGGTCGAGTGGATCTCGATGCCCGACCATCAGACCGCGGTGAACGCGCTGGTCGCCGGCGAGATCGACATCCTCGAGGCGCCGCCGCACGACCTGCTGCCGATCCTGGAGGGTTCCGACGACGTCGCCCTGCTGAACACCAACCCGCTCGGCAACCAGTACATGTTCCGCATGAACTGGCTCCACCCGCCGTTCGACAACCAGCTGGTCCGGCAGGCCGCCATCGCGGCACTGAGCCAGGAGCCGTTCCTGCAGGCGGTCATCGGCAACCCGAAATACTACAAGGTCTGCCCGGCGATGTTCGTCTGCGACACGCCGTTCGCCTTCACCGAGGGCGGCGACGCCATGGTGAAGTCGGACTTCGAGAAGTCGAAGGCGCTGCTGAAGGAGGCCCGCTATGACGGTACCCCGGTGGTGCTGATGCATTCGACCGACCTGGCGGTGCTGACCAACCTGGCCCCGGTCGCGGCCGACCTGCTGAAGAAGGGCGGCTTCACCGTCGACATGCAGTCGATGGATTGGCAGACCCTGGTTTCGCGCCGGTCCAAGAAGGAGGTTCCGGCCGAGGGTGGCTGGAATGCCTTCCTGACATCGTGGGTGGCGGCCGATATCCTGAACCCGATCTCGGCGGCCGGCTACAACACCGGCTGCGACAAGGCCTGGTTCGGCTGGCCCTGCGATGCCGAGATGGAGCAGCTCCGCGACGCCTTCGCCACCGAGACCGACGAGGCGAAGCAGAAGGACCTGGCCAAGCAGATCCAGGTTCGCGCCATGGAGATCGGCACCCACGCCCATGTCGGGCAATGGTACCAGCCGATGGCCGTGCGCTCGGACAAGGTCGAGGGCATGCTGAACGGCCCGGCTCCGTTCTTCTGGAACGTCTCCCGGAAAGACGGCTGATCGACCGCCGCATCGGAACGCGAAGAGCGACAATGGGCATCCGAGGAGAAGACTGCGCATGACCGCTTTCGTCTCGCGACGTCTGTTGGCCACCATCCCCGTGCTGGTGATGGTGGCCCTCTTCGTGTTCCTGATGCTGCGGCTGACCCCTGGCGATCCGGCCTCGATCATCGCCGGCGACAATGCCAGCCCGGCGCAGATCGAGGATATCCGCGAGCGCCTGGGCCTGAACGCCCCGCTGCCGACGCAGCTGGCGATCTGGGTCGGCAAGCTGCTGCAGGGCGACCTCGGCGAATCCTTCTTCTTCAAGATGAAGGTCACCGACCTGATCCTGCAGCGCGTCGAGCCGACCCTGGCGCTCGCAACGACGACGCTGATCATCACCCTGGTGGTGGCGATACCCATGGGCGTCGTCGCCGCCTATCGCCACGGCGGCTGGATTGACCGGACGGTCATGGGCTTCTCGGTGGCCGGCTTCTCGATCCCGGTATTCGTGCTCGGCTACCTGCTGATCTACGTGTTCGCGGTCGAGCTGAAATGGTTCCCGGTGCAAGGCTACAAGTCGATCTCGGCCGGGTTGTGGCCGTTCCTGCACCGCCTGATCCTACCAAGCCTGACGCTCAGCGTGATCTATATCGCGCTGATCGCCCGCATCACCCGGGCCAGCGTGATCGACGTGCTCGGCGAGGACTACATCCGCACCGCCAAGGCCAAGGGCCTGACCAATCGGACGGTGCTGGTGCGCCACGCGTTGCGCAACGCGGCAGTCCCGATCGTGACCATCGTCGGCATCGGCATCGCGCTGCTGATCGGCGGCGTCGTGGTGACCGAGAGCGTCTACAACATCCCCGGGCTCGGCCGGCTGACCGTCGATGCCGTGCTGGGCCGGGACTATCCGACGATCCAGGCGGTAATCATGGTGTTCTCGTTCGTCTACGTGCTGATCAACCTTCTGATCGACCTGTCATACACTCTGCTCGACCCGCGAATCCGGTACTGAGAGCAATGGCCGTTCCCGATCTCGTCGATTCTGCCGCCCAGGCCGTCGCCGGCGCCGAGCGCCCGAGCCTGCTCCGGCAGCTTGGCAGCAACCCCAGCGTCGTGTTCGGCACGGTCGTGCTGCTCGCGATGGTGTTGATGGGCGTGCTGGCGCCGTATCTCGGCACCATCGACCCGGCGTCGATCGACCCGGTATGGCGCAACAAGGTGCCGGGTACCGAGCGCACGCTCACCCTGCCGTCGGGCGACGAGGTTGCGTTCGAGTACCGCATGGGCACCGACTCGCTCGGCCGCGACCTGTACAGCCGGGTGCTGTATGGCGCCCGGGTGTCGCTGATCGTCGGCATCGTGGTCGCGTTGATCTCGATCGCCGTCGGCCTGGTCATCGGGCTGTTCGCCGGCTACATCCGCTGGCTCGACAGCATCGTCATGCGGGTGATGGACGGGTTGATGGCGATCCCGGGCATCCTCCTCGCCATCGGCCTGGTGTCGCTGTGGGGGGCCGGGCTGACGACGGTGATCATCGCCATCACGGTGCCGGAGATCCCACGCGTGGTCCGTCTGGTGCGCGCGATCGTGCTGTCGATCCGTGAGGAACCCTATGTCGAGGCGGCAATCTCGGTCGGCACGCCGCTGGTGCCGATCCTGTACCGCCACATCCTGCCCAACACCCTCGCCCCACTGCTGGTCCAGGGCACCTATGTGTGCGCGTCGGCGATCCTGCTGGAGGCGCTGCTGAGCTTCCTCGGCATCGGCATCCCGCCGGAAACGCCGACCTGGGGGAACATCATGGCGGAGGGCCGGGTGCTGTTTCAGGTCTTCCCGCACAACATCCTGTTCGCCGGGATATTCCTGGCGGTGACCATCCTGGCGGTGAACCTGCTCGGCGACGGATTGCGCGACACGCTCGATCCGCGCATGGCGAAGCGTTTCTGAGAGGCATCGGGGTGGCGGATACCGCATCGGACCGGCCGGTCCTGGAAATCGAGAACCTGACGATCAGGCTGCCGAAGGGCGCCGACCGCGAGAACGCGATCGAGAACGTGTCGATCAGCGTCCACAAGCGCGAGATCGTCTGCCTGGTCGGCGAGTCCGGGTCCGGCAAGTCGATCAGCGCGTTCTCGGTGATGGGCCTGCTGCCGAGCCGCGACATGGCCCCGGTCGGCGGCGCCATCCGGCTCGAGGGCGAGGACCTGCTGCAGGTCGACGAGGCCCGGATGCGCGAGCTGCGCGGCGCCCGCATGTCGATGATCTTCCAGGAGCCGATGACGGCCCTGAACCCGACCATGACCTGCGGCGCCCAGATCGAGGAAGTGCTGACCACCCACACCGATCACGATCCCGAGGAGCGCCAGCGGCGGATCCTGGGCATCCTCGAGCAGGTTCACCTGCCCGACCCGCCGCGCATGGCCGCCTCCTACCCGCACCAGTTGTCGGGCGGGCAGCGGCAACGGATCATGATCGCCATGGCGCTGGTCCTGGAGCCGGTGCTGCTGATCGCCGACGAACCGACCACCGCCCTCGACGTCACCACCCAGGCGCAGATCCTGAAGCTGATCAAGGAGATTCAGGAGACCCACGACACCGCCGTACTGTTCATCACCCACGACTTCGGCGTGGTCGCCGACATCGCCGACCGGGTGGCGGTGATGCAGTGGGGCAAGGTGGTCGAGGAAGGCGCCGCCGACACGGTACTGCGCCGGCCGAGCCACCCCTATACCAAGATGCTGATCGGCGCGGTGCCGAGCTTCACGCCGCGCCAACGGCAACGCGACCCGGCCGCGGTCGTGGTGCTGGCGACCGACGGGCTGTCGAAGACCTATGCCGGCGGCGGCTTCTTCCAGAAGGCGCGCGCGGTGCGGGCCGCCGACGGCGTGTCGATCGAGATCCGCCGTGGCGAGACCCTCGGCATCGTCGGCGAGTCCGGATCCGGCAAGTCGACCGTGGCGCGCTGCATCGCCCGGCTGATCGACCCGACCGACGGCCATGTCTATCTCGACGGCGACGATATCGCCCGGGCCTCGCCGTCCCGCCTGCGCCAGTTGCGCCGCCGGGTGCAGATCGTGTTCCAGGACCCCTACCGCTCGCTGAACCCGCGGCGGACCGTGGGCGCCTCAATCGTCGAGGGGCCGATGAACTACGGCACCTCCCAGGCCGAGGCGATGGCCCGGGCGCAGGAGCTGATGACCCTGGTGCGCCTCGATCCCGGCGCGCTCGACCGCTACCCGCACCAGTTCTCGGGCGGCCAGCGCCAGCGCATCTGCATCGCCCGGGCGCTTGCCATGGGGCCGGACCTGCTGATCGCCGACGAGGCGGTATCGGCCCTCGACGTGTCGGTCCAGGCCCAGGTCCTCGACCTGCTGGACGACATCCGCCAGCGCCTCGACCTCGCCATGCTGTTCATCACCCACGACCTCCGGGTGGCGGCCCAGGTGTGCGATACCGTCGCCGTCATGCACCAGGGCAAGGTGGTCGAGTACGGCACCGCCGGCGAGGTGTTCGGCAACCCGCGGCACGACTACACCCGCTCGCTGTTCGCCGCCGCCCCTGGCCGCGGCTTCGCGTTCGGCGGTGCCGCGGCATAGCCGGCGGCACGGTCCCGGCGCGTGACATTGCCAGCCGGCGATGGAAAGATCGCCGCATGATCAACCAGTCGAACGCCCCGCCCAGCGTGATGTTCATGTCGGTGGACATGGTGCGCTCCAAGCAACTCAAGACCACCTACATGCAGCGGCACGAGTCCTGGCTGCCGCTGTTCCGCGAGTTGTTCGAGACCTTCCCGCTGGTTCTCGTCGGCCGGGTCGCCCTGCGGTTCGACGACGAGGACCAGGTGCCCGAGTACCAGGTGTGGAAGACCCTCGGCGACGAGATCGTGTTTTCCACGCCGGAGAGCGACGGTCGGTCGCGGACCCTGCTGCTGGCGGCCTTCCACGATGCCATCGTGCAGTTCGACCGGCGCAACAAGGCCATGGGCGGCTACGGCGTGAAGGGCTGCGCCTGGAACGTGGTGCTGGACGGCGTCAACGAGACCATCGAGATCCCGGAGATGGCCTCATCGGACGGCGACGCCTACGAGGACGTGATCGGGCCCGACGTCGATTTCGGCTTCGTGCTCTCGAAACATGGGCGCGACGGCCAGACGGTCGTCGACGCCGGTCTGGCCGGAATGGTGGCCGCGCATGGCCAAGCCGCCAACCTCCGCACCGTCGAGCACGAAAGCTTCGATACGCCATTCCGCCTGGAGAGCACCGCCAGCACCTTCCTGCTGACAGCGCATCACTGATCGGATCCAGGCTCCGGCCAACCCGCTCGGATCACGCTCTACCCGAACGTGAACCATTCCGATTGCAGCTCGCTCGCGGTGACGCCGTTCAGGGTGAGCGTGTTGCCGCTACCGAGCGCGATCTCGACGTTGCCGCTGGCATTGTCCGCGGCCGCCGCCTGCAGCTCGGCGAAAGTGTCGATGGCGGTGCCGTTGACGTTGGCGGCGAGTTGCACGACGTCGCCGGTCGCCCCGTCGAAGTCGGCAACGACGTCGATCCCGCCGTCGTTACCGACCACGATCACGTCGGAGCCGGCGCCGGTGGAGATCGTGTCGTCGCCCAGGTTGCCGTACAGCGTGTCGTCGCCGAGGTTGCCGATCAGCAGGTCGTCCCCCTGGCCGCCGAACAGGGCGTCGTTGCCCTGGCCGCCGTACAGGGTGTCGGCGCCGAGATTGCCGTACAGCATGTCGTCGGCCAGGTTGCCGTACAGCAGGTCGGTGTCCTGGCCGCCATAGACGGTGTCCGAATCCTGGCCGCCATACAGGGTGTCCGACGCCTGGTTGCCGTACAGCAAATCGTCCTGCTGGTTGCCGTAGACCACGTCGGACTCGGTCCCGCCCCACAGGGAGTCGGCGCCGGTACCGCCGTTCATGGTGTCGTTTCCGGCTTCGCCGAACAGACTGTCGTCGCCGCCCGCCGAGCCGACGGTGTCGTCGCCGCCGCCGCCGTACAGGGTGTCGTTGCCCTCGCCCAGCGAGATGAATTGGGCGTTGTCGTCGCCGGTGGCGTAGTTGTCCCCCGCCCCGCCGGTGACCGTGGCGTTGCCGAGGATCGACACGAACTCGATGTCGTTGACCTGCAGGGTCTTGCCGGTGATCGACCGCATGTCGATCACGAACGCCTCGGACTGGCCGGTGCCGGTGCTGCCGGTGATGATGATCGGATCGTCCGTGGTGACCCCGGTGGTCAGTGTCGGGACGATCGTGCGGACGTCGAGCGACGTGGTGGACGAAAGCCGGACAAGGAAGGCCTGGGCATTGCTGACCAGGCCGGTCTCGCCGATGGGGCTGCGACCCTGGATCGCCGTGATCAGGGTATTGGCGGCGGTGGTGCCGGACTGTGCGGTTGCCGGCCCCTCGGAGCTGACGGTGATCGAGGGCGGCAGGGTGGCGGTGACGATGTTGCCGTTGTTGCCGGTGTTCTCGACGATCGCGGCACTGCCTGAACTGGTGCCGTTGTTGGTGATCGTGCGGGCCCCGCCGGTGGTGTTGCTGGTCGAGGAGTCGTTGACGACCAGGGTGCTACCGCCGCTCCCGCCGCCGCCACCACCGCCGCCGCCACTGGCGGGCGCGGTCAGCGTGATCGTCGTATTGCCCCCGGCGAAGCTCGCCGCGAAGGTTCCGGACGCCGAGGTAATGCCGGTGAGGTTCAGGACCGTGAAGCCGGGCAAGGTGATGGTCGCGCTGGCGGCCGTGCCGTTCAGCGCCGACAGGTCCGCTCCGGTCACCACGATGCTGTCGCCGACCGCGAAGTCGGAGATCTCGTCGGCGTTGAAGTCCGACGCGCTGCCGCGGAAGGTGTCGGCACCGGCACCGCCGGCCAGGACGTCGCCGTTGCCGGCGCCGCCGAACAACGCGTCGTCTCCGGCACCGCCCGACAGCGTGTCGACGCCGGCACCACCGGACAGCGTGTCGGTACCGCCGTTACCGAGCAACAGATCGGCAGCGCCGCCGCCGGTCAGCTGGTCGTTTCCGGCGCCGGCACTGAAGGTGTCCGCCCCGGCGGCGCCGATGAGCGTGTCGTTGCCGGTCGAGCCGGTCACGGTATGGCCGGCCGCGTTGCTGGTGAACTGGTTCGCGGTCGACAGGATGTAGGTCTCGATCCCGGCCTTGCCGACCAGGCCGTCGGTGGTGTCCGAGATCGTGATGGTGTCGGCACCGGCGGCCGTGATCGTGCCGGAGAAACCGTCGTGCTGCGCTTCGCGCATCGTGACGCTGGCACCGCCGGTCAGCGTCAGGTTCGCGACGTTGCTGATCGTGCCGCCGGAGATGCTCGCCCCGGTGCCCAGCGTCAGGGTGTCGGCGGCGGTGCCCTCGCCGGTGATCGTGCCGGTATAGGTCAGGGTGCCGACGTCGAAGGTGACTGCATCGGTAGCCGAGGTGGCGGACACGCTGGTGCCGCCGGCGCCCACGGTGATCGTGCGAGTGTTGGTGGTGTCGTCGCCGACCGAGTAGGCCTCGACGTTCGCCAGGGTCGTGAAGTTGCCGTCGCCGGTGAGGTTGATCGTCTCGGCGCCGGCCGCAGTGGTCGTCCCGGCGTTGAACTGCGCATGCTGCGTCACGGTCATGGTGACCGACGCGCCATTCGCCAGCGTCAGGTTCTCGAAGTTGCTGACGCTGCCGGCGGCGATGCTGCCGCCGTTGCCGAGCGTCAGGGTGTCGGTGCCGCCGTTGCCGTTCAGCGTACTGCTGCCGTTAAGGACCAGGGTCCCGACATTGACAGTGTCGGCGTTGGCGCTGCCGGTGACGCTCTGGCCGGCGGCGGCGAGCGTGTAGTTCATGCTGGCGCCGAGCACGTAGATCTCGATGTCGGCGTCGCCGGTGACGGCGCCGTCGCCGTTGGCCGCGGACAGGGTGATCTGGTTGGTGCCGGTGCCGGCGATGGTCGTGAAGCCGTCGTGCTGGGTCTCGGTCAGGGTGACCGATGCGCCGCTGGCGACGTCGAGGGTCCCGATAGTGGCGATCGTGCCGCCGGCGATGTTGGCGCCGTCGGCGAGCGAGAGCGTGTCGCCGACACCGGTATTGCCGGTCAGGGTGCCGGTATAGGTCAGGTTGCCGACGCTGAAGGTGACCGCGTCGGTCGCCGAGGTGGCGGTCACGCTGGCGCCGGCATGGCCGATGGTGATCGTCCGCGTGTCGGTGGTGTCGTCGCCGACCGAGAAGGTCTCGATGTTGGCCAGGGTCGAGAAGTCGCCGTTGCCGGTGACGTTGACGGTCTCGCTTCCGGCCGCCGTGATGGTGCCGCTGAACTGCGCCAGCTGGCTCGCCGCGATCGTGACCGTCGCGTCGCTGGCCAGCGTCAGGCTCTCGAAGTTCGTGACCGTGGCGCCGGCGATGCTGCCGCCGTTGCCGATCGACAGGACGTCGGTGCCACCGTTGCCGTTCAGCGTGCCGGTCGCGGTCAGGGTGCCGACGCTCACCGTGTCGACGGCGCCGCTGCCGGTAAGGTTCTGGGCCGCCGTGCCCAGGGTGAAGGTGATCCCGCCGGTTCCCAGAACATAGGTCTCGACCGCCGAGTCGCCGGTCGTCGCGGTGTCGCCGCCGGTGGCCGAGAAGGTGATCGTCTCGGAGCCCGCCGCCGTGACTGTCCCGCTGAACCCATCGTGCTGCAGCACCGTCATGGTGAACGAGCCGCCGGTGGCCAGCGTCAGGTTCTCGATGCCGCCGATGGTGGCGCCGGCGATGTTGGCGGTGTTGCCGATCGACAGGGTGTCGTCGACCCCGCCCTCGCCGGTCAGCGTGCCGGTCAGCGTCAGGGCCCCGGTGTCGAAGGTCACCGCGTCGGTGCCCGAGGTCGCGCTGACGCTATGGGCGGCGTTGGTGAGGGTGACCGTGCGGGCGTCGGTCGAGCTGTCGCCGACGTTGTAGGTCTCTGTTCCCCGTCAGCGCCTTTGAGACAGTTTCCGTCTTTTGGATAGTGGAGGGTTTTGGTCTCATCGTAGTGACGTAGGAACGAAGATGAGGCCAAAACCCTTGACCCCGAAGACGACGCCCGGCGA